>OBVG01000230.1_pt1 | contig 65620 bp, 50 predicted proteins | sample 1501271 | NCBI WGS metagenome assembly OBVG01 (sample SAMEA2579934, study PRJEB22360) | human gut metagenome | biome: human gut; feature: human-associated habitat; material: faeces | place: Denmark | collected 2008/2010 | reverse complement strand
AGGTAGCCGCCGTCTTAGGTGAAAGGAGTCAGTCGAAAGATTGGCTCCTTTTTTTATATTAAATTTGATGTATTAAATCTATTATCTAATATCATGAAGAAAATCTATTTATTTCTATTTAGTCTGTTTATCTGTAATATCCTTGCGGCGCAAGATCAAGACTATAAAATAGTCAGAGATATCTCTTATACCCAATCGAAAAATCCATATGCGGTGGAACGTTGTAAATTGGATCTTTATTATCCCGAGAACGCAAAAGACTTCCCTACGGTAGTCTGGTTTCACGGAGGCGGCTTGTCGGGAGGTAGCAAATTCATCCCGGAGGAATTGAAGAACTGCGGATTAGCCGTTATCGCCGTAAATTACCGTCTGCTACCCAAAGCCACGTTGAGCGATTGTATCGATGACGCCGCCGCCGCTGTCGCTTGGACATTCAGCGAAATTGAGAAGTATGGTGGGGATAGGCGTAAAATCTTTGTCTCAGGTCATTCCGCTGGAGGTTATTTAACAAATATGGTCGGACTGGATAAGAAGTGGTTGACTAAGTACCGGATAGATGCTGATTCCATCGCTGCATTAATCCCTTTCAGCGGTCATGCGATCAGCCATTTCGCTTATCGGCAGGCGAAGGGGATGAAAGATACCCAACCGAGTATCGACGAGTTCGCCCCTTTGTTTTACGTACGTCCTGACGCTCCTCCATTGATTATCGTCTCGGGCGACCGGGAGATGGAGATGCTGGGCCGCTATGAGGAGAACGCCTATTTTTGGCGTATGATGAAAGTGGCCGGACATAAGAATACTTATATCTATGAGTTGGACGGATATGATCATGGATCGATGGCCGCTCCTGCCTTCCACATCTTAAAGAATCACGTGAATGCGATCTTGAAAGGTTCAGAAACCCGGTAATTCGATAAACTATTTAATTTAATACGTATGGTTCTCTTTTCTTTATTAATGGTCTTGATTTGCTTGAACGCATGTTCTGGAGCGAAGACCTCGGACAATGTAACGGTGTATGTCACGACAAACGATCGTGCGAAAGATTTCGTGAGAAGTGAGATCGCCTTGGGGGACAAACAAGCCGCCTCGCCTTCCGTGATAACGATAGACCCTTCGGTGCGCTATCAGACGATGGATGGCTTTGGCGCCGCCGTGACAGGCTCTACCTGCTATAACTTGATGCGGATGGCTCCCGAGGATCGGACAGCTTTCCTGAAAGAGACTTTCTCTGATACGGAGGGGATGGGGTATAGCTATATCCGTATCTCGATTGGCTGCTCGGACTTTTCTTTAAGTGAGTATACTTGTTGTGACACGAAGGGTGTCGAGAATTTCGCCTTGCAGAGCGAGGAGAAGGAGTATGTGATACCGATCTTGAAGGAGATCTTGGCGATCAGCCCTTCTATAAAAATCTTGGGATCGCCTTGGACTTGTCCAAGATGGATGAAGGTGGATAACTTAATGGATTTGCGCCCGTTCGAGTCATGGACTAGCGGACAGCTGAATCCCGCCTATTATCAAGATTACGCTACCTATTTCGTGAAATGGATACAGGCGATGGAGGCCGAGGGGATTCCTATCGAGGCGATAACTCCCCAAAACGAACCTTTGAACCGAGGAAATTCCGCTTCCTTATTTATGGGATGGGAGGAGCAACTCTCTTTCGTGCGTGACGCTCTAGGCCCTAAACTGAAAGAGACTGGCCTCAAGACGAAGATCTACGCTTTCGACCATAATTACAATTACGATAATATGTTGGAGCAGCAAGGCTATCCGATGAAAATCTACGAGGATGAGAATGCCGCTTCTTTCCTGACAGGTGCCGCTTACCATAATTACGGGGGCGACCGGGAGGAGTTGAATAACGTAAACGGCAAGTTCCCCGATAAAGAATTAATATTTACGGAAACTTCTATCGGCATGTGGAATGATGGACGTAACTTAGAGAAACGCTTGATGGAAGATATGGAGGAGACGGCCTTGGGTACGGTGAATAACTGGTGTAAGGCAGTTATCGTATGGAACTTGATGCTGGACAACGAGCGGGGACCGAACCGAGAGGGTGGTTGCCAGACTTGTTATGGTGCCGTGGATATCGATCGCTCGGATTATAAGACGATTACCCGGAATTCTCATTATTATATTATCGGTCATTTATCCTCTGTGGTGAAACCGGGGGCAGTACGGATCGGCTCTAAAGGGTATACGGCTGATGGGATTATGTATTCCGCCTTCGAGAATTTAGATGGAACGGAAGCGCTCGTATTACTAAATAATACGGACGGGACTAAAAATATAACGGTAAACAGTGGCGAACGTTCGTTTACCTACGAGGTTCCCGCTAAAGCAGTCGCTTCTTTTCGTTGGAATCTTTACTAATAAGGAGGGTGTGTTAAAAGTTGGTATTATGGCACGCAGATTTAGCAGATTTACGCAGATAATATATTGATTTTCATATCATAAATCTGCGGTCATCTGCTCAATCAGCGTTATCTGCGTGCCATGTTCACACTTTTGACACACCCCCGAATGTCCAATACTTTATCTATAGTGGCAACAAGCTGGTAGCTTATCATATACGGCTTTATCCGCCTTATCCATATCCGTGTCATGGCCTACTTTAGCGATCGCCTTGCTGATCGCTTTCGGGGAGGTCTTTTGGGGATCGTACTGGAGATGGATCATCTGGGTATCTTTGTCCCAATGAGCGGATAACACACCATTTACCCCTTTTGCCGCTTTCTCGATACGTTCCTTGCACATATCGCAAGAGCCTTTGACACCGAACATGGCATGCTCGGAGGCTACCCCCGTGGCGCTTTGCGCATGCATCATATGCCCCTCATGCCCAATCATAGGCTTGGCGGGCTCGTCGCCGTTATTCATCATGGAAGTTTTTCCCTCCAGCTGTGCGCTGGCGTCTATGGCGAAGACTCCGTTGGTTACGATTTCCTCACCTTCTCGCAAGCCATTCAAGATAACATAAGAGTTACCAAGGGAAGGGCCTAGCTCCACTTCACGCATCAAGAAAGCGGGGGTATTCGTATCCGGTTGCTTTACGTACACGATAGCACGTTTACCCGTCCAGAGCACAGCGGTTTGCGGTACGACGATCTCGTTCTTATAGTTGCGGAGCGGGGCGCTTACGTTTGCCGTGGCGTACATCTCGGGCTTGAGCTCCAAAGAGGCGTTCGGTACCTCTACACGGACCTTGGCGGTACGGGTCGTCGTGTTCAAGATCGGGTCGATGAAAGAGATCTTACCCGAGAACTTCTTGCCGGGTAGCGCTTGCAGGGTAAATTCCACCGGATCACCTTTGCTAAGGAAAGGGAGATCCACCTCGAAAGCGTCGAACAAGGCCCATACCTTCGTGAGGTTCGCCACGTCGAAAAGGATAGCTCCTTGGGATACATAATCACCTTGGCTTACCCGCTTGGACAGGACGATACCGCTCGTGTTCGACTTGATCTCTACAACCGGGGAGATAGAGCCGGACTTCTCGATAGCGGCGATCTGGGCATCTGTCATCTTCCATAAATATAGTTTTTCACGGGCGGCCTGTATCAATTGAGATTGTCCCATGCGGATCGCTTCCAACAATTCTTGCTGGGCGGTGAAAAGCTCTGGGGAGTAGAGGGTAGCGAGGGTCTGTCCGGCACGCACCGTCTCACCCGTGAAATCAACGTTCAAGCTCTCGATGCGTCCGCTTACATGGGCTGTTTGAGATTGCAGGCTACGCTCGTCCGGTACGATCTTGCCGTATAAACGGACTTGCTTGACCGGATTCTGGCGGGATACCTTGGAGGTTTGTACGTCCGCTAAGGCTGCTGCTTCTTCCGAAAGCTGAATGGCGTTGGGATCGATGGCCTTGTCGGAGAAGGAGCTCTTACGTACGGGGATCAAATCCATGGCGCAGATAGGGCATTTACCCGGCTTGTCTTGGCGAATTTGGGGATGCATGGAACAAGTCCACTCGCCGGCCTCGTTCTGTTGGAGGTCGTGGCCATGCGTAGGGTCGTGAACTTCCGTGCCGGTCTCGCTCGCTTGTGACGTATGGCTGTCGGTATCGGAGTTATGGAACAGAAGCCAGCCCAACAAGAGGCCGCCCGCTAGGAACAGGATATATATCAGGTACTTGGATTTTACGGTTTCATTTATATTTTTCATTTTCTTATTCGTTTACAGAGGTGGATATTAATTTCTCGATTCCGGCGATTTGGGTATTATATTCCGCTATCGCTTCGCTTTTCTTCAAGTGATAGTCCAACATTTGTCGCTCCACTTGGATCACGTCGGTCAAGGTCGTACTTCCTGTCGAGAATTCCCGGACGATCAGTTGGTAGGTGGCCAACGATAGATCGTATTGTTTCTGGTACAAATCGATTTTCCGTGCGGCATCTTCCAATTGCTGGGTAATACGGATATACTCGGCTTGCAGTTGGTTCATCGTGTTCTCGTACTTCAACTCGCTGGATTTCCAATAATGCTTGCTTTCCCGTTGCTGTGCGTTATATTTCTTACGGAAGATAGGAAGGCTGATCTTTAGCATGGGCATGAACATATCCTTTCCGTTCATACCGGACATAGAGCCCATAGACATATCTTCCGGTTTCTTCCCGATCAAGGAATACTGGAGGCCGATACCTAGCATGGGGTAACTCATTTTCTTGTCCATCTCCGCCTTGGCCCGGTAAGCGTTTCCTTCCGCCTCCAGCATGGTAAGCATGGGGTTGTTGGAGATGACGCTGTCAAGAGCCATCGACTCACCCCATGAGAGAGGAAGCCGTTCCAACGAGTCGGGGACGGAAATCGGGGTAGCTAGCGACTGATTGAGCAACGTATTAAAAGCAGCCTCGGCCGTTTTCCGTTGCGATAACAAGGAGGCTAGCGTATTCTCCAGTTCTACCTTCTCCATCTGGATTCGCAATACGTCCGACATTCCGCCCATGGAGTTGCCACTTCCCATAGAGCCTCCACCCATAGGGCTACCGCCGGACATTCCGGACATCGTACTACCGGATGCTCCCGTGCTTTGTACCGTAGGGCTTCCCATGCTACTGCCTCCCATACCCGACATACCTCCACCGGATACGGCGGGAGGAGTCGATGGAGCAGAAGATACGGGGGAGGGTAAGACGGAGGAACCGCCCGCCTTCGCCGACGGAGCGGAGAAGCGGTTCAATGCCAACTGTTCCAACTGGTCTAGCAGACGAAGGTTCGCCTGCGTATTTTTATATTGCTCGCTGATATTGCAAAGCTGGTACCATTGACTCTTCACCTCGTAATACAGGTTGTTGCGACTGTTACGGAATTGTTCGTAAGCCATCCGGGCCATCTCGGTCGCCTCGTTGCGGGCCGCCTTCCGGGTACCGAACCAAGGGAACATTTGCATCAAGGTGAAATCCGCTATTTGCTTTCCGGACAAGATCTCCATCGGTTTCAGGAAGAAACCGATCTCCAGTTCCGGGTCCGGATAGGCTCCGGCTTGCGGGACTTTCTCCAAAGATGCCTTATACAGGGAGAAGTCGGCGTTGATCTGCGGATTGTTACGTGCCGCCAGTTCCAGATAATAGCCTAAACTATCGGCCGGCTGGGAGTAAGCGAAAAGGACGTTTAGCATCCCCAGTACACCTGCCATGATGATTGATCTGATTCTTTTATATCTCATAAGTCGTTACCTCCTCTTGAATTTTATTCTTTTGTTCTTTCTTTATAGCGTTCTCCCGCCACCAGCATTGCAGGACGGGAACGACAAACATGGTCATACTCTGGATCAGCATTCCTCCGAACGTAGGGATAGCCATCGGTACCATGATATCCGCCCCCTTACCGGTAGAGGTAAGTACGGGGAGCAAAGCGATCAGGGTAGTGGCTGTAGTCATGGCCGCAGGGCGTACCCGTTTCAGTCCGGCGGCTACTACCGCTTCCCGGATATCGTGCTTGGTGCGGGGGTCTCGCTCGAGGAATACATGATGGATGTAGGTTCCCATCAATACCCCATCATCCGTAGCCACACCGAACAAGGCGATGAAACCGACCCAGACTGCCACGCTCAGATTGATCGTGTGCATCTGGAAAAGATCCCGCATATTCTCTCCGGCGATGGAGAAGTTCATGAACCAATCCTGTCCGTAAAGCCATAGCAAGATAAAACCTCCGGCGAAGGCCACGAACACCCCGGAGAAATGGATCAGTGAGGCAGTGACCGTCTTGAATTGAAAGTATAGAACCAGCAGGACGATCAACAAGGCGAGGGGAACGACGATCATCAGCCGGCTGGTGGCACGCTCCTGCTGCTCGTAATTGCCGGCGAACTTATAGGATACGCCGGGATCAAGGTTCAACCCTCCCTCCTTTATTTGTTGCTCAAGGATGCGGGAAGCCTCTTTCACGACATCCACTTCCGCCTTCCCCGCCAGTTTGTCGAAGATGACGTAGCCTACCAAGAAAGTGTTCTCGCTTTGGATCATCTGCGCTCCACGGGTATAGTTGATATCGGCAAGCTCTTTAAGCGGGACTTGCGCCCCAGTGGCGGTCGGTACGAGGATCATACCTAGCGCCTCTGGATTATCTCGAAGCTCACGAGCGTAGCGTAGGCGCACCGGGAAACGTTCCCTGCCTTCCACGGTGCGGGTCAGTACCATGCCACCGACAGCGGCACTTAATATCTCTTGCAAGTCCTCCACGTTTACGCCGTAACGGGCCATATTCTCACGGTTCAGTTCGATCTCCAGATAAGGGGCGCCTACCGCACGGTCGTAAAATACGGAAGAGGGGATAACGGAGGATACCTCTTTCAATGCCTTCTCGATCGCCTTTCCGGCTTTCTCGATCGTCTCCAGATCCGGGCCATACACCTTGATACCCATCGGGGCACGCATACCGGTGGATAACATGACGAGACGGGCCTCGATAGGCTGCAGCTTCGGGGCGGAAGTCAATCCCGGAAGATGGGTGACGTTCACGATCTGTTGCCAGATATCGTTCGTGTTCTTGATCTCCGGTCGCCATTGGCGGAAGTAATCGCCTTTAGCGTCTGGGATCAGGCTGTCTGAGGGAATCAGCCGGAAACCGTCTTTGGGGTTATATACGCCTCCATCTTTTAGGAGATACTCCCCTTGCCGGTTTACCTTGAAACGTTCCCTTTTCCCGTCCTCATTCAGGATATATTCCGGACGGTAGTTGATCGTATTCTCGAACATCTGTACCGGCGCTGGATCGAGGCGGAGTTTACACGGCCCCATTTACCGATGGCGGTCTCCACCTCGGGGATAGAGGCCAGCCGTTTGTCGAGCGCCTCTATATAATCAAGGTTTTGCTCGATACCGGAATGCGGCATGCTAGTCGGCATCAGTAGGAAAGAACCTTCGTTCAGGCTAGGCATAAACTCCTGTCCGATGCCTCTCCATATCCAGAAACCGAATACGATGGTAGCTCCCGGAATCAACATGAATTTCCAGCGGTTATCCAAGCACCAGCGCAATATCCTCTCATAATACATAACGAGCAGCCACAGGATGCTTAGGATGATGGCTACGCAACCCGCCACGAACAGGATATTGGCGAGCATCCCTTTTTGCGGCCCCATCGGCAACCATTCCTCGGACAGGTAATAGATCGAGACAAAGAGGGTGATACCGATATTGATATAAGTGCTCATCTGAGGCTTCTTCCAATACCCGGACAATAGATTATTCAACCCGACTGCCGTTAGCCCGATAGCGGGAATACTGCCATAGATAATAAGTAAGGCGATTCCGGCCACGATCAACAGGTAATTCAGTATTTTCCGTATCTGCCTTGAATGGATCTTTATCGAGAACAACCAATACGATAGGGAAGGAAGCAAGATCAATCCCAGCACGAAGGCGGAAGCCAAAGCATACGTCTTGGTGTAGGCCAAGGGCGAGAACATCTTCCCTTCCTGCGCCTCCATGGTGAAGACGGGGAGGAAGCTGACGATCGTCGTGATCATCGCCGTGCTGATCGCCCCGGACACCTCGCTTACCGCCTTATAAATAAGGTTGACAAACGCCTTTCCCCCCTGTATATGCCTGTTCTCGGGCATCTCCCGGTAACGGATGATACTTTCCACGAAGACGACCCCTACATCCACCATCACGCCAATGGCGATCGCTATACCCGATAAAGCCACGATATTCGCCGCTATCCCCGTATAACGCATGATGATGAACGTGGCGAGCACCGCTATCGGTAACATGCTGGCGATAACGATAGAGGCCCTTAGGTTGAGCACCAGCACGATGATAACGATCACGCAGATCAATATCTCGTGGGAGAGGGCGGTCTCCAACGTCCCGATCGTCTCCTTGATAAGCCCCGTACGGTCGTAGAACGGCACGACGGTTACCTTGGAGACCGTCCCGTCCGCCAGTACCTTCTGGGGCAATCCCGGTTCCATCTCCTTGATCTTCGCCTTTACGTTATTGATAACCTCCAAGGGGTTGGAGCCATAGCGGGCTACGACCACTCCGCCCACGGCCTCCACACCCTCCTTGTCCAGCCCTCCCCGTCGGGTTCCGGGGCCGATATTCACGAACGCCACGTCCGATATGCGAACCGGCACGCCTTCCCGAACGGTGACGACGGCATTCTCTATATCTTTTACATTCTTGATATACCCCAAGCCCCGGATCAGGTACTCCACCTTGTTGATCTCCATCGTCTCGGCGCCGATATCGAGGTTGCTCTTCTTGATGGCGCTCATGATATCCATCACGGAGACGTTGAAGGCGTACATGGCATCTGGGTTCAACTCGATCTGGTACTCCTTCACGAAGCCGCCCGCCGAGGCAACCTCGGATACCCCCTCGGCGGAGGATAAGGTGTACTTGACGTAGAAATCCTGTATCGTACGCAACTCCTCGGCGTTCCAGCCTCCGGTAGGTTTACCGGTCTTGGGGTCCCGTCCTTCCAGCGTATACCAATAGATCTGCCCGAGGGCGGTAGCGTCCGGTCCCAAGGTAGGCTGCACGCCTTCCGGCAAGGTTCCCGGAGGCAGGGAGTTCAGCTTCTCCAATATACGGGAACGGCTCCAGTAGAACTCTATATCGTCATCGAAGATAATGTATATGAAGGACATCCCGAACATGGAGGAACTACGGATCGTCTTCACTCCCGGGATACCTAAAAGAGAGGTGGTCAGCGGATAAGTGATCTGGTCCTGTATATCCTTCGGCGAGCGGCCCATCCATTCCGTGGCCACGATCTGCTGGTTATCGCCGATATCGGGGATGGCGTCTACCGGAATCGGATTCCGGGGAATGATCCCCCCGTGCCAATTGAAGGGGGACGTGGAGATGCCCCATACGATAATCAGCACTAGTAAAAGTAAGGTTACCACCCTGTTCTCAAGGAAGTAACGAATGATTCTGTTTAACATTTGAATGAGCTTTTATGATTTGAAAACATATGAGAACGCTTATTTGTTCGTCTTTGAAGGCAAGCGATCACATGAGTACTCGTGATGCTTTACGCCAGTACTCGCAATGGATTACTCCAGTATTTGCAATGGATTACTCCAGTACTTGCGGTGGATTACTCCAGTACTCGCAATAGATTACGCCGGTACTCGTGCGTAAACAGACGTAAATCGCCTTTTAAAAAGGAAGCCTATACGCTAAATCAAAAAAGTACAATGATGGACGAATAACGGGATAGCGCTATTCTCCTTGGGTGGATTAATAAAGGGATTGGAACGTGTTGTCTCGTCTCGCCCGGCGATCTTATAGGAGTCGAGTAGATCGAACAACAAAACTACAGCGACAGGAGCGGACAATTGCACGAGCGTATTCGCCACATCCTGATCGACGGATAACTTAACATATTCCGTCTTGGTAGAGCAGCACTTATGGGACGTGCCCGCCTCACCGCAACTGGGGCAAGTGTCAAGATACTGCAAACTCACCTCCGCCAACTTACCCATACAATAATGGTAATTCAGCGCAAACCCGGAGGAAACCCCGAGGTAAAGAACAGCGAGTATGAACAATAAAAATCTTCTCATCCCAAGTAATATATTCCGCAAATATATGAATATTTTTTGAACGGGCAATAGGGTGGAAAAAGTGCTCGTAGGGTTGTTAAAATCAGAACCTTTTCTTTATAGCCTTGTTCAAGGTAGGTAATTAATCTAAACAAAACACATTTATGAGACTATTTGTACAAGGAGCAGTATTACTGCTAGGTATGGGATTCTTATCGGCTCCCGCTAAGGCTCAAAAGGTGGTCATCGAGGATGACGTGCCAAATTCGATAGTCCTTGTCAGCCAAGACAAGGCAGGTGATGAAATCGTGAGGATAATGAATGAGACGCAGAGCCCTCGTTTCCACGACCCGAAAGCCCCCCGCTTCGTATTGACCGATCGTAAGGGACGTTTCGCCTTGGGTATCGGCGGTTACGTGAAGGCTACGGCGGAGTATGATTTCGGCGGGATCTCGGATGATGTCGATTTCTATCCGTCCATGATCCCGAATGGTGGGCAGAACTACGTCCGTAACCAGTTCCAGATGGACGCTACTACCAGTACGATATTCTTGAAATTAGTGGGTCGTACCAAACACCTCGGGGATTTCGTCGTGTATACGGCGGGTAACTTCCGGGGAGGCAGCAAGGTCTTCGAGCTCCAGAACGCCTATGTGTCTTTCCTTGGTTTCACGATGGGTTACGATTATAGTACCTTCATGGATCTGGCCGCCCTTCCGCCCTCGATCGATTATGCGGGGCCTGCCGGACAGGTTTTCAGCCGTGCCACCCTGTTACGCTATGAGCGTGCTTTCGGTAAGGGATGGAAAGCGGGTGTAGGTATCGAGATGCCTGTGGTGGATGGCATCACGAACCAAAGCGTGAATATCAGTAACCAACGTATGCCGAACTTCCCTGCCTATATCCAATACGCTTGGAATAAGAGCAGCCATATCCGTGTAGCTGGTATCGTACGTAATATGACGTATGAGAACTTGGTGGCGCAACGGGCCGAGTCTAAGGCCGGATGGGGCGTGTTTGCCGCCTCTACGTTCAATGTGACGAGCAAGCTGAACTTCTACGGTCAGGCTACTTACGGCCGGGGGATCAGCCAGTTCTTGAATGATATCAGTAATCTGGACGTGGATCTGGTTCCGGACCCCGAGGCCAAAGGCAAGATGCAAGTGCTTCCGATGATGGGTTGGTACGCTGGCTTGCAGTATAATATCACGCCGAAGGTATTCGTCTCCAGCACCTATAGCCAGACTCGTTTATACAGCGAGAATGATTACCCGGTTACCCCGTCGGATCAATACCGCTACGGTCAATACTTGGTAGCCAACATTTTCTGGAACGTGAACGCTAATCTGCAAGTCGGCGCCGAGTATTTGAGAGGCTGGCGTACCGATTTCAACGATATGACCCGCCACGCCAACCGACTTAATGTTTCCGCTCAATATAACTTCTGATAATGTAGCGTTTTGTTGATGTGCCACACCGGGGGATTCTTGGTGTGGCATTTCTTTTCGAGGCGATTGGCAGGTCTGCGATTAATAGATGTTCGCCATGCTAATCAGCGGCTCATACAGCTTCTCGATATCCTGCGAATCGATCTCGATCTCAACTTGATCACCGGGGATAAGAGTCTGTCCGGCGGGAGCCAAGTCCTTGCGATCCCGGTGAATAGTCTTGATGATACAACGTTGGGGGAGGGTGAGGTGATCTACCTCCTTCCCGTCGAAATAGGCACCTGTCATGATCTCTACGAACAGGCTGGAACGCCCTTCGGTACGGAAGGCTGGAGTCGAGATCATCTCGTCGTAGAGAACCACGTTAAAGGGCTTTATCTGTAGCATTTCCGTGAAGTAATACGTAAGCCCGCCGACAATGATAGAGGGGTAGAATACATCCAGATGCCCGGTTATCTCCGTAATCAAGACGATACCCGTCAGCGGTGTCCGGACTACCGCCACCAAGAAACCTACCATGCTGATTAACATGATATAGCTGATGCTCTCCGTTTCAATGAAACCATACTTCACCAATAATAAGGCGATGATCTGCCCGAACAATCCCCCGGTAACTAGTGTAGGGATGAAATTCCCTCCCGGCAGTCCGGAGGAGAAAGAGAGAGACGTGAATATCAAGTGGATGAGCATCATCGCCGCTATCCATAAAACGGGGTGATATCCATGCATCGCTTGCATGATAAGGAATTGCTCGCCTCCTCCTGTCAAATCGATCTCCGTCAATGAGATCGTATACGCTATGATAAGCAGGTACAACATCTTCATATAAGGAGGATGCTTCAGTCTGGTAAAGAAATCCTTGCACCAAAGGGTAAACATCGAGTAAATTTTCCCGAAGACGGAAATAACCACGGCCAGAAATAAGAACAACTTCAGTTGATCTATAAAAGTAGCCTGCGGGGCAATAGCGCTAATCTGCGAGTAGGGGTTGAAGGGGAAAATCAAGCTCGCTACGCCTCCCGCCACGACCCCTGCCAGCAAGGTGGTAATGGCGGTCTTGGGAGCGTCGAACCGTTCGATGGACTCGATCACCAAAAGTGAGGAAGCGAGGGGAGCGGCGAAAGCGGCGGCCAATCCGGCACCTGCGCCGGCAGCCAAAAGTTGCTTGCGCTCTCCAGCCAATACGTGTCCCCATTTGGAAATGATATTCCCCACGTAAGATCCGATCTGTACGCACGGTCCCTCACGACCAAGGGACAGGCCGGCGCTGATCGCTAATATCCCTCCCGTGAACTTGGCGATTAATTGTGTCAACGGGTTTTTATAAGTGATCCTGCCATTGATAACCGCCCGTGTCTGGGGAATGCCCCCACCGGTAATCAGCGGCATCTTCTTGACCATCCAATTCACGCAAAGCAATATACCCCATAGCGTGAAGAAGAACAAGACATGGAAATACCAAGGGTAATGACCGTCGAAAAAAAGTTTCCGGCTATTGAATAACTGCTGGAGCAGATAGTGATAAGGTACCGCTACCAACCCGGTCAGCAATCCCACGAAAATGCTTACAAAATAAAGTCTGGCGTCAATAAGTTTCAATTTCCAGATCCGCCAGCGCCTCAATTTTGTTATATCTAAGAGATCATTATCCATCGGACTCACCTTGTTTTCGTTTCCTGTTACAACAACCGAGGTAAATAAGAGGTTTAAAATCTCATTCCATTGAACCTTTTTTAAAAAGCCTTGTTATTAAGATATAGTGTTTTTCATGGTATTAGAATTAAGTTAGATTAGGTTATCCGTCTTGTTCGTGAGAATAGGGCGGTTTTCCTGTTTATAGGGGTTTGTACTTTGAGGCGGTTAGGATTTCTTGGGCGTCGTTGTTTTGCATCAACGCCTCCGGGGTAGATCCCGTCTCCTTCATGTACTGGTTGATGATCTGCCAGCCTATCCAAGTCCCGATATTCCCGGGAGCGTCGTTCTCGGGGAAAATGGCCGGGGTATCCTCGAAATACTGGGAAGTTGTCAGTTGATCCGGGGTATAAAGATGCTTGCGCTCGATGATTGCTTTCCAGATTGTTCCTTCGTTGTCCTTGCACCAGTTGTAGGCCTGTTCGGTGTATCCCATTAGCTCGGCGGCATCGGGAACGCCTAGGGCTTGCGAGAGCAGGTATTTGATTTTTCCCTCGTAAATCATCCGGTCCAGCAATACGTTCTCTTTTCCCGCGAAAGGATATTCGGACATGAGCCACCCCGCCAGATAATCCGGGACCACGAGTCCACGTTGCATTTTCAATTTCTGGGAGTCATAGAAGAAATCTTGATACAAGGGATAGTCCTTTCCCATATACTTATCGATGGAAAGGGAAAGCAGGCTATCGCCTACCAATACGTTCTGGTTGAAACCGGATACATGCATATAGATAGCAGGGATCTGCATCGAGGGGAAATTCTCCTTTAGATAGGCGAATCCGTATCCCAAGGATTTCTCGATATCCTCCACGGAATCATATTGGGTGATAGCGTCACGATACAAGCCTTTCAAGGTAGGCTCCGAGTAATAATTCCGCATTTTCTCGAAGAAGCCGGGAGTCTCGATGGTTTGCAGGTTTAATATGCCTTTCCCGATGATATCCAGCATTTCCGGGTATTGTTTGATTAGTTCGGGTTGCAAGGTGGTATCTTCCGTATCGATCAGCCGGAATAAATCCTTGTCAAAACGATTGATATGCAGGGGTTCGACGGTAGCGTAGTTGATCGTATTTGTGTTTTGCCCGTTGCAGCTCAATAGCGTAGCGGACAAAATACAGGCCATGATGAGTTTTGTAACCATATCTCTTCGTATAATAATGTAATATGATAAGAAACGGATCGCATGGGGTAATATTGTGTGACTGGCATCTTATTACTACCTTTGCCTCCCTTTTATTTAAGATTCATCATGCGATATACGAACAAACAAATTCTAAAGATCACGTATCCGGTATTAATCAGCTTGCTCATGGAGCATATGATCGGATTGACGGATACCGCTTATCTGGGACGTGTCGGCGAGGTCGAGCTAGGTGCCTCCGCCTTGGCAGGAGTCTATTATCTTGTGATTTATATGCTGGGCTTTGGTTTCAGTGTAGGCGCTCAGGTGCTGATGGCACGTCGTAACGGTGAGGGGGAGTATGAACGGATCGGCGAGGTTTTCACGCAAGGCGGGCTATTCCTTTTTTTGCTGGCGGCGGTGTTGTTTACGGCCTCTAATCTGCTTACGCCCCATCTGCTCCACCGGATGATCGGTTCGGAAGAGGTGTATCGAGCGACGATGAGCTATCTGGACTGGCGGGTGTACGGGTTCTTCTTCTCTTTTATAGCGGTGATGTTCCGTGCGTTTTACGTGAGTACGACGAATACGAAGATCTTGACGGCCAATTCGGTGGTGATGGTGCTTACCAACGTGGTCTTGAACTATATCTTGATATTCGGTAAGTTCGGGTTCCCCGCTTTGGGGATAGCGGGTGCCGCTATCGCTTCCTCGATCTCGGAAGCTGTTTCCGTATTGTTCTTCGTGATTTATACTTGGAAGAAGATAGATTATAAAAAATATGGTCTGTTCCGTTTTACGAGAGTGGATTTTAGGATGCTGGGACAAATACTTAGTGTCTCTATCTGGGTGATGATCCAGCATGGGATCGCTTTTGGAGGATGGTTTATCTTCTTTATCGCTATGGAGCATCTGGGTGAGCGGCCGTTGGCGATTACGAATGTGGTACGTAGCATCTCCTCGTTCCTGTTTATGTTCGTGAATGCTTTCGCCTCCACGAACAGCTCGCTGGTAAGTAACTTGATCGGTGCCGGGGAGTCGGACCGGGTGCTTCCGCTTTGCCGGAGGATGATCGGGCTATGCTATGCGTTCGTGCTACCGATCGGTATCTTGATCGCTATGTTCCCGTCTACCGTATTGCGTATTTATACGGATAACCCGGACTTGATCGCTAGCTCGATCTCCTCGTTGTGGGTGATGCTGTCTTCTTATCTCTTCGCTGTTCCCGGTTTTATTTATTTCTTTAGCGTATCGGGGACAGGCAATACCCGCCGTGCGCTGGAAATCGATATGGCTAGCATATTCGTGTACGTATTATATATATTGTATGTCGCCGTATGGTTGCGTGCGGACGTGGCGGTTTGCTGGACTACGGAGTATGTATATAATATCATGATCCTTTCTTCTTTCTTCTATCTATGGAAAGGAAATTGGCGTAACAAGAAAATCTGAAGACTTATCTTTTGATTAGTACGGTAATTCGTAAGGATAAATCAAAAAAGACCATCTTGGCATTCACGTTCTGTGTGATATGGCGTTCCGCTTTCGCCAATTCTTCCATCAAATCGATCACGTTTCGCTCGTTGACGAAAGGGGAGAACTTAACGGAGAAGCTAGCCTCGTCCAGATTCATATAATTAAGTTCCGGCGATTGGAACCGGTACATGAAGTTCTCCCGGATCAAATGCTGACAATAGGAGAGGAAGTTTTTCTGTCGTTCCCGTCCGATCCCTGCCATGACGTCCGCCATCGCTTTCATGCCTTTTACGTTTCGTGCCCATGAGTTTCGCATCATGGCCTTGAATTGCTCCAGAAAGAATTTATTTTCCTCGCCCAAGCTAATCGCCTCCATCGCCTTGATAAAACTTCCGGAGGAGAGGTGAGCGACGTGTTTAGCGTCGTCGGGCGAAAGCCCGAAACGGGATACCATGGCATTCATGATCGCATCGGTCTCAATGGGACGGATGTGGATGTGTTGCGCACGGGATTGGATGGTCCCGAGGATAAGGTCCGGTGTCTCGGATACCATAAGAATAACCGTTCTCATAGGAGGCTCCTCTATGATTTTCAGAAGCTTATTGGCACAAGTAGGATGCAGTTTCTCCGGCAACCAAACTATCAAGATACGATATTCCGCCTCATAAATCTTTAGGCTCAGTTTATGGATAATCTCATCGCTTTCCTTGGAATAGATGATGGCTTGTGAGTTTCCGGCCTCGATATAATCCAGCCATTCATCCATATTGAAATAGGGATGTTCTTTGAGGAACCCACGCCATTCACTGAGATAATCATCGCAGACCTCTTTCTTTTTCTCTTTCTTGGCTACGATCGGGAATACAAAATGTAAATCGGGATGTGCCAATTCGTCATATTTGAGGCATGACGGGCAACGTCCACAAGCGTCCGTGTCCGTCCGGTTCGTACAATTCAGATAACGGGCGTAAGCCAAAGCCAGCGGAAACGCCCCGGCTCCCCCTTGCTCTGTGAATAACTGTGCATGGGGTACGATCCCCGTCCGAGCCGATTGTCTCAACCGTTCCTTCACTTCCTCTTGCCCGATGATATCTTTAAAATACATGAGATATTTCCTTTTCTATAGAATAATGAACGAAGTTACGGAAAAGTATTCAGATATCAAAAAGCGCGAGGTTTTGTAAATATCAATTGACATATGTAGAGTAAAACTAAGAACGGATACAATACCAAGTCAAGTCCAATAAAGAATATGTATTTCATTACCTTAGAATTTTAAAAATAACCATACTTAGTACATGATTGTTCAATCGTGTACTTCTATTAGACAACTCAGCGTATAAAAACCCCTATTGTATTTCAATAAATTTCTTTCGCTATTTTGTAAACGCTATCCGAGGCCATCATTGTGTAGAAATGTAAGCTCGGTACACCATGAACGATCAGATCCTTGCACTGCTGTATACACCATTCCACACCCACCTCTTTCGCTTCCGCATCATCTTTACATTTACGTAATTCTGTTGCGAAAGGCTCCGGGATATCCGCACGGAATATCTTCGGAAGAACCGTTAATTGGTTCTTGAAAACGATCGGTTTGATACCGGGGATGATGGGAACCGTGATGCCTTCCGCACGGCAACGGTCCACGAACGCATAATATTTTTTATTATCGAAGAACATTTGGGTTACCAGATATTCAGCGCCATTTTTTACTTTCTCCTTTAAATAATAGATATCAGATTCCATATTGGGCGCTTCCTCGTGCTTCTCCGGATAGCAAGCCATGCCGTACGAGAAGGGAGTCTCTATACCGTCTATCTTGGAACCGTCTAACGCGATACCTTCGTTGAAATGATTTACCTGCTGCTGTAAATCAGTCGCATGATCGTGGTATAACTCCGGGTTTTGCTGGGAGGCCTCTAAAGTCTTTATATCTCCCCTTAATATTAAGAGGTTGTTTACGCCAAGGAAGTTCAAATCGATCAAAGCGTATTCCGTCTCGTCTTTCGTAAAGCCTTTACATATAATATGGGGTACGGCAGGAATACCGTATTTATTCTGGATAGCCGAAGCGATCGCTACGGAGCCCGGACGTTTACGGATGTTTACTTTCTGGAAACTTCCGTCTGGTAAGGTTTTATAGACGAACTCGCTATGGTGGGAGGTGATATTTATGTATTTAGGGTCGAATTCCTTCAACTTGTCAATTACATTATACACCTTCTGGATACTGTTACCTTTCAGCGGCGGTAATATCTCGAAAGAAAAAGCGGTACTCTTACTATCCCTTATCAGATCAATGACTTTCATATTTTAATTATTTTTGACGCGAATGTAGCAAAAATCTTGGTAACATAGATTTTAATCCGCTATTTGTATATATCCATGCCACGGCTCTTTCATTTACCCATCCGTTTCGGCAGGCCGGAATGCATGAATCTCAAGTGAAATTCCGCACAATAAGTTTACGAGAGAAAATTGTGTATAAGAATCTGATAATCAGTAATTAAAAACAGGATAATCTTTCTGCGAAAACACGTACATGTTTTTGGAAAAAGTCGTACGTGTTTTCCGGAAAGGTCGTACGTGTTTTCCGGAATCCTTCCACCGAAAACAAAAGCGCATGTTAAAATTTACAAGAAACCCCACTTTAACGAAATGTTAAATGAAAAAGCCGTGGCCTTCCGTTTGCTTTTTTTAGTTTATAGGCCGAACTATATATAAATTAGCGTATATTTGCGGTACACAAAATCTCCCATAGCGACGGCTATGGGCGTTTTTGCTTTTGAGCGATATTATTAACAGTGTAATTTGTTAATTTTAAACTAATTACAGCAAATTGTATAGATATGGAAAATTTAAATTGGTCTGAGCTGGGATTTGGTTATATCAAGACAGACTACAATGTAAGATGCTACTATCGTGACGGCAAATGGGGTGAGTTGGAAGTTTCTTCATCCGAGATTATCAATATTCACATGGCCGCTACTTGCTTGCATTACGGACAAGAGTCTTTCGAGGGTTTGAAGGCCTTCCGTGGAAAAGACGGTAAGATCCGTGTATTCCGTATGGATGAGAACGCTAAACGTATGCAATCTTCCAGCCGGGGTATCAAGATGGCTGAGTTGCCTGTAGAGATGTTCGAGGAAGCTGTACGTAAGGTCGTGAAATTGAACGAGCGTTTTGTTCCTCCTTATGAGAGCGGTGCCGCTTTATATATTCGTCCGTTGATGATCGGCTTGGGCGCTCAGGTGGGTGTGAAGCCGGCTCCCGAATATATGTTTATGATATTTGTCACTCCGGTAGGTCCGTATTTCAAGGGTGGATTCCAGCCCTCGAAGGTGTGCGTGCTTCGTGAGTATGACCGTGCGGCTCCTAACGGGACAGGTACGATCAAGGTCGGTGGTAACTATGCCGCTAGCTTGGTAGCTGGCGAGATCGCTCATTCCAAGGGATACGCCGCCGTATTGTATCTGGATCCGAAAGAAAAGAAATATCTGGATGAGTGCGGTCCGGCTAACTTCTTCGGAATCCGTGGCAATAGCTATATCACTCCGCAATCCCACTCGATCTTGCCCTCGATCACGAACAAGAGCTTGCAGCAATTGGCCGAGGATATGGGCTTGACGGTAGAGCGTCGTCCGGTTCCTTTCGAGGAGATCGCTACGTTCGACGAGGCTGCCGAGTGTGGTACCGCCGCGGTTATCGCCCCGATCTCACAAATCGACGATTTGGATGAGAACAAATCTTTTGTTATCGCCAAAGACGGCAAACCGGGTCCTGTTTGCGAGAAACTATATCATAAGCTACGTGCCATCCAGTATGGTGACGAGCCGGATACTTACGGATGGATCTCGATCATTGAATAATATCTTTTGTTTCGTAAGGACTGGAGTGCGCTCCGTCTTTACGAGACAGAATACGTTGATAGGCAATTGTTAGTTTGAACTTTACTTTTTGCAATAAAATTGCAATCTCCGCATTGCAAATGAGAAAAGATGTTTATCTTTGCATCGGTAATTCCAAATTTTCAATTACCAATTATGTAGGTGGAAGCATTCTTTAAAACACATAAATATCTGGTAGAGCATCTGTATTCTCCGGTACGAAGGGGATTGATGGATGAGATCAATTGGGAGGATCGGTTGATCGGTGTTAAAGGTTCGCGAGGAGTCGGAAAGACCACTTTCTTGTTAGACTATGCCCGTGAATATTTTGGTGCCGATAATAAGGAATGCTTATACATTAATTTAAATCATTTCTATTTTACGGAGCGTACACTCGTTGATTTCGCCGCCGAGTTTCGGGCTAAAGGCGGAAAGGTGTTGTTGATAGACCAAGTATTTAAGTATTCCAACTGGTCGAGAGAGTTGCGGTATTGCTATGATAATTTCGAGGACTTGAAGATCGTTTTCTCCGGTTCGTCGGTGATGCGTCTGAAAGAGGAGAATCCGGACCTGTCCGGCAAGGTGGTATCGTATAACCTCAGGGGGTTCTCGTTCCGTGAGTTCTTGAACTTGATGTCGGGGAACCAGTTTCCTGCGTACACGTTCGATGAGGTATTAGAGAATCATCAGGAAATCGCCAAACGTATTTGCTCGGTCGTAAGGCCGATGGCTTATTTCCAAGATTATCTACATCATGGTTTTTATCCGTTCTTCTTGGAAAAGCGCAACTTCTCCGAGAACCTGCTGAAGACCATGAACATGATGCTAGAGGTGGACGTGTTATACATAAAACAAATCGAACAAAGCTACCTGCCAAAGCTACGCAAACTACTCTACTTATTGGCTACGAGCGCTCCTTGTACCCCAAACGTGAGTCAGTTGAGCAAGGATATCGAGACATCCCGGGCCACCGTGATGAACTATATCAAGTATTTGACAGATGCCCGTTTGATGAATATGCTGTATCCGGTGGGCGAATCCTTTCCGAAGAAACCCTCCAAGGTATATATGTATAACTCGAACCTGATGTACCCCATCCGTCCGATGGAGGTAAATGCCGGGGCGGTGCGTGAGTCGTTCTTTTATAACCAACTATTGAAAGACAATAAGCTGAATGAAGGAATCAAGAACGCCCACTTTCTGGTGAATACGATGTATAATTTCCGGATCGAGGAAAACATGAAAGTGAAGAACAATCCGGATATGTACTATGCTGTCGATAAGACCGAGATCGGGGAGGGGAACATGATCCCGCTTTGGTTGTTCGGTTTTCTATATTAAGTAAGAATCTTTTTTAATACTAATAGTTTTATAGGTCTATGACAAAACAGAAGAAATTTTTAACCTGTGATGGTAATCAGGCCGCTGCTCATATCTCGTATATGTTCAGCGAGGTAGCCGCGATTTACCCCATCACTCCGTCGTCTACAATGGCTGAATATGTAGATGAATGGGCTGCAGCCGGACGTAAGAATATTTTCGGCGAGACTGTAATGGTACAGGAAATGCAATCAGAGGGTGGTGCCGCAGGTGCTGTTCACGGTTCATTGCAAGCTGGTGCCTTGACAACAACCTACACTGCTTCTCAAGGTTTGTTGCTTATGATCCCTAATATGTACAAGATCGCCGGTGAATTGCTTCCTTGCGTTTTCCACGTATCCGCTCGTACATTGGCTTCTCATGCGTTGTGTATCTTCGGTGACCATCAAGACGTGATGTCTGCCCGTCAGACAGGTTTCGCCATGTTGGCCGAGGGTTCCGTACAGGAGGTTATGGACTTGGCCGGTGTCGCTCACTTGGCTACGATCAAGTCTCGTGTACCGTTCGTGAACTTCTTCGACGGTTTCCGTACCTCTCACGAGATCCAGAAGATCGAGGCTTTGGAGAATGAGGACTTGGCTCCGCTTATCGACCAGAAGGCCTTGGCTGAGTTCCGTGCCCGTGCCTTGAACCCGGAGAGACCGGTCGCTCGCGGTATGGCCGAGAACCCGGATCATTTCTTCCAACACAGAGAATCTTCCAACACGTACTACGAGGCAGTTCCCGCTATCGTAGAAGAATATATGAACGAGGTTTCCAAGATCACAGGCCGTAAATACGGTTTGTTCGATTATTACGGAGCTGAGGACGCTGAGCGTGTGATCATCGCCATGGGTTCTGTTACGGAGGCCGCTCGTGAGGCTATCGATCACTTGATCGCTAAGGGCGAGAAGGTAGGTTTGGTATCCGTTCACTTGTATCGTCCGTTCTCCGCTAAGCATTTCTTGGCTGCCGTGCCTAAGACCGCTAAGCGTATCGCCGTATTGGATCGCACGAAAGAGCCGGGTGCTAACGGTGAGCCGTTGTATCTGGACGTAAAAGACTGCTTCTATGGTCAGGAGGATGCTCCGGTGATCGTAGGTGGCCGTTATGGTCTGGGTTCTAAGGATACGACTCCGGCTCAGATCCTGTCCGTATTCGAGAACTTGGCGTTGCCGATGCCGAAGAACCAGTTCACGATCGGTATCGTGGATGACGTTACTTTCACTTCTCTGCCTCAGAAGGAAGAGATCGCCTTGGGCGGTGAGGGTATGTTCGAGGCTAAGTTCTACGGTTTGGGTGCCGACGGTACGGTAGGCGCTAACAAGAACTCGGTGAAGATTATCGGTGATAACACGGATAAATACTGTCAGGCTTATTTCTCTTACGACTCTAAGAAATCCGGTGGTTTCACTTGTTCTCACCTGCGTTTCGGTGATCATCCGATCCGTTCTACTTATTTGGTGAATACCCCGAACTTCGTGGCTTGCCACGTTCAGGCTTATTTGCGCATGTACGACGTGACTCGTGGTTTGCGTGAGAACGGTACCTTCTTGTTGAATACCGTTTGGGGCGCCGAGGAGTTGGCTAAGCACTTGCCTAATAAGGTAAAACGTTACTTCGCTCAGAAGAATATCACTGTATATTATATCAACGCTACACAGATCGCCTTGGAGATCGGTTTAGGTAACCGTACCAATACGATCCTTCAGTCCGCTTTCTTCCGTATCACAGGTGTTATCCCTGTAGACTTGGCTATCGAGCAGATGAAGAAATTCATCGTTAAGTCTTACGGTAAGAAGGGCGAGGACGTGGTTAACAAGAACTACGCGGCTGTAGACCGTGGTGGCGAGTACAACCAATTGACGGTTGATCCCGCTTGGGCTAACCTTCCGGATGATGAGGCTGTCGTAAACAACGATCCCGCTTTCATCAACGAGGTAGTTCGTCCGATCAACGCTCAGGATGGCGACTTATTGAAGGTTTCCGCATTCAAGGGCATCGAGGATGGTACTTGGGCGCAAGGAACCGCTAAATACGAGAAACGTGGCGTGGCCGCTTTCGTTCCGGTTTGGAATGAGGCGAACTGTATCCAGTGTAACCAATGCGCTTACGTTTGTCCTCACGCTTCTATCCGTCCGTTCGTATTGAACGACGAGGAGCAGAAGGGCGCCAGCTTCGCTATGTTGGACGTGAAGGCTCCGGCCGCTATGAAAGGTATGAAGTTCCGTATGCAGGTAGACGTTCTCGACTGTCTGGGTTGCGGTAACTGCGCCGATATCTGTCCGGGATTCAAGGGCAACAAGGCATTGTCTATGGTTCCGCTGGAAGGCCAGTTGGCTGAGGCCGATAATTGGAACTACTGCGTAGCTAACGTTTCTTCTAAGCAAAACTTGGTAGACGTGAAGTCTAACGTGAAGAACTCACAGTTCGCTACTCCGTTGTTTGAATTCTCAGGCGCTTGCTCCGGTTGTGGCGAGACTCCGTACGTGAAGTTGATCACCCAGTTGTTCGGCGACCGCGAGATGGTGGCTAACGCTACCGGATGTTCTTCTATCTACTCCGGTTCTGTTCCTTCCACTCCTTATACAACGAACGAGAAGGGTCAAGGTCCTGCTTGGGCAAACTCTTTGTTCGAGGACTTCTGCGAGTTCGGCTTGGGTATGGAATTGGCGAACGAGAAGATGCGTAAACGTCTGGAAGGCTTGTTGCAACAGATCACCGTGGGCGAGCATGCTCCGGCTGAGGCCAAGGAAATAGCCGCCGCTTGGATCGCTAACCAGAACGACGCCGAGAAGACGAAGGAATTGGCTCCGCAAATCATGGCATTCGTTGAGCAAGGCATCAAGGAGGGTTGTCCGGTTTGCGCTCAGATCAAGGAATTGTCTCACTTCTTGGTAAAACGTTCTCAATGGATTATCGGTGGTGACGGTGCTTCTTACGATATCGGTTACGGTGGTTTGGATCACGTGATCGCTTCCGGCAAGAACGTAAATATCATGGTATTGGATACCGAGGTTTACTCTAACACGGGTGGTCAGTCCTCGAAGGCTACTCCGGTGGGCGCTATCGCTAAGTTCGCCGCTTCCGGTAAGAGGGTACGTAAGAAAGACCTAGGCTTGATGGCTACTACTTACGGTTACGTATATGTGGCTCAGATCGCTATGGGTGCCGACCAAGCCCAGACATTGAAGGCGATCCGCGAGGCCGAGGCTTACGACGGTCCTTCCTTGATCATCGCTTACGCTCCTTGTATCAACCACGGTTTGAAGAAGGGTATGGGTAAGTCGCAAGCTGAGGAGAAAGAAGCCGTAGCATGCGGTTACTGGCACTTGTGGCGTTACAACCCGGCTTTGGAGGCAGAGGGCAAGAATCCGTTCACCTTGGATAGCAAGGAGCCGGATTGGAGCAAGTTCCAAGACTTCTTGAAGGGTGAGGTTCGTTTCGCTTCCGTAGCTAAACAATATCCGGCTGAGGCCGCTGAGTTGTTTGCCGCCGCCGAGGAGAACGCTAAATGGCGTCTGCGTAGCTACAAACGTATGGCTGCCGAGAATTGGGATGTAGAGGCTTAATATAACAGGTCTTTTATTATAGAATGAGGGCGGTGTCTCCGGAAACGGAAGGCACCGCTTTTTTTATGGGGTGGATGGGGTATGCGCGGTTTGTCAGAAGACCGGGATCGAATAGACCAGCCCCAGCGATATACGGTGTGTATCCGGCTCTATGGCTCCCATTCGCGTGGCGGCTTTCTCTAGGATAACGCCCCGGTAGGTGTATAGGACGAATACGAAAAGGTCGAGTTGCTTGAAGGGGAAGAATTCCACGCTACTCTGCGCGTTCCACGAACGGCGGTACATCCCTTTCCGGAAATCGCCGTTGCCCTTGTACACCCGGGCGGTCTCGTACGCCCCTTTCACGTAAACGTTCCATTGGGGGTGGACACGGTAATCCACGTCGCCGATAATCGATAGGTATTCGGTGTTCATGGCGGTATGAGGCGTTCCGGGCAGACGGCTGACGACCCCATGCTGGTCGATCCCTTGGCGGGTGTACATAACGTCGAGGTACGTTAGCAACGGGCCTTTCTCATAGGTATTGCCACAGGTGAAATAGTAGGAGTAGCGCTTGCGGGTCTGCTGTCCGACGGCGGTGGCATAACGCAGTTGCAAGGTCTTGTCCAGATAATAGCTATTCCAGTTGACCGTGTACATAAAGGGTATCTTGGCCTTGGCGGTGCCCTCGGGAAGTCCGGTAGGGTAGATGTCCTCGTCGTTACCGTTGCGGTTATTCACGATCTGGAAACAAAGCTCGTGGTCCGGGTTGACTTGCCAGTTGCCCGAGATACCGGCTTGGTAGGCGGTCAGTAAATTATTGAACTCGCTAAACTCTCGTACCCGGATGGAATTGACGTAATACTCGTATCCCCCGAAATTAACGAATTGCTTGCCGATCGTGAAATTGAGATTATGCCGTGCCTTTAGGTTCACGTAAGCCAGCTCGAGCGAGGAGGAGAGGTTGTCGAGCGAATAGGGATCGGAGTATTTGTTGAACGACTGCCGGTAATGATACCCCAGCCACTTGCCTACATCCCCCTTGATCTCCAGCCGGACACGGTTCAGCTTGAAGTTCATACCGTCTAGCTCGTTCCCGACAAACTCAGCGTTGGCCGAGGTGAAAAGCTGGAAGTTCATCTCGGCGCTATTGATCTTGATCTCTCCGTTCGATAATCGTTCCACGAGTGTAGGTTCCCCGTTATTCTCCCGAAGGGTCTCTTGGGCCGTCAGGCTGGCGTTCGTGGCTAGACAAAGCAAGAAAAGTAGAAAATGTTTCCTCATACGATAGATTTAGTTGGTAACAGACTACAAAAGTACAAATTGTTTTTGGATATCGATTTGAGTGCGGTTGGATTAATGAGAAAACCCGGCGAACCATGATGTCGGCCGGGTCTCTGCTCTCTGTAAATTTGTCAAGATCTTCAGAGTGTTTGCTCGATAACTTGAGCCGTACGTTCTATTTTTTTGCCAATATCGCGGAGCGCTTGTAATAACGTCTGCTTTTCTTCATACGTGAATTGCACCTCTTTGCCATGGATCATTAAGCCGTTTATACGTTGGCTCAACCATGCCCTGCTTTTGTTGAAATAAGTACGTGCGATATAAGACCAAGAGATCGATTCATATATACCGTCAAGTTTGTTTCTGAGAACGTTGTCGATTAACTTATCGGCTCTGGCGCAGGCATCATTTGCCCCTGCGATAAACGCTTCGTTGACCAACTGTTTTTCTTCGTCACTTTTAGAGTCGATAAACGCTGTTACTTCAGAGCGGAAAGCCTTGCGCTCTTCATCTGTATCCAGAAGCATGAATTTACTTTTTAATGTTTCCAGTTCTTGATTGAGTTGATCGTAATTTGCCATATGTTGTTCTGTTAAAAAGTTCCAGTGAAAAGATCTTTTAGAAAGTACTCCTTTAGGAGTACTTTCTGTTAACCTTTCAACTTGAGTAACAACAATAACCTGTCTAAATGCAGGTCTATTTGCTTTTCAAGTTCCCCTTCTGAGGTTTTTTGCGCTAAAATATCCCAGTAGAGAGAATAGAACAGAAGATTTTTCTTTTCATGTTCTATCAGAGCCTTTAGCTCTTTTTGGTTATCATCCATCTAAAAGATCTTGACCTTACAAAGGTAGGTAAACAAATGTTTATCAACAAGAGGTTGTCGATTTATTTTATGCTCCCGATAGTATGATCATAAATACTTTATGCCTAGGTTCCGCTTTTTTTACCTACTTTTGTACGAAAAGAAGAGTAGTATAAGTATGATTAAGGCAGTATTTTTTGACATTGACGGTACGTTGGTAAGTTTCAAGACGCATAAACTACCGGACTCCACGGTCCGGGCCTTGGACCTGTTGCGAGAAAAGGGAATCAAGGTTTTCATCGCTACCGGCCGCCAGTTGCAATCTATCAATAACCTCGGGACGCAAGAGTTCGATGGTTATGTTACCTTGAACGGAGGATATTGCTTGGCCGGAAAAGATAAGGTTATCTATAAACATAATATCCCGTCGGAGGATATAGAGGCGTTGATCCGCTATCAAGAGAATGAGGAGGCGTTCCCGTGCGCCTTGGTGGAGGAAGATGGGATTTACCAGAACTACGTGGATGATTCTGTGCGACAGCTTTACGACATGCTAGACTTCCCTCATCCTCCCTTGCGTCCTTTGCGTGGCAACGGGGGTAAGGAAGTATACCAGCTGATAGCCTTTTTCTCTCCCGGCCATGAAGAACGTATCATGTCCGTCTTGCCGCATTGCGAGGCTACTCGTTGGAACCCGCTATTTGCGGATGTCGTGCCGCGGGGGAGCAGTAAGGCGGTAGGGATCGATAAGATCATCGAGTATTACGGGATCTCGCTCCACGAGACGATGGCTTTTGGCGATGGAGGCAACGATATGGCCATGCTTCGCCACGCCGGGATCGGGGTAGCCATGGGTAACGCCGGCGACGAGGTGAAAGAGGCGGCGGATTACGTGACCGACTCCGTAGATGACGATGGTGTCATGAACGCTTTAAGACATTTCGATGTTATATAAATAAACAGTTTAATAACGCTAAATCACAAACGCTATGATTGATGAATTGGTAAGCTATAATCGTGAGTTCGTAAAGAACAAGGGGTATGAGAAGTATATCACGAATAAATATCCCGATAAGAAGATCGCCATCGTGTCTTGCATGGATACCCGGCTGACCGAGTTGCTACCCGCCTCCTTGGGCATCAAGAATGGAGACGTGAAAATTATAAAGAACGCGGGGGCGATCATATCCCACCCCTTCGGAAGCGTTATCCGGAGCTTGATGGTGGCGATTTACGAGCTTGGGGTTGTAGAGGTAATGATAATCGGGCATACCGATTGCGGAGCCAAGCACATGAATAGCTCCGAGATGATCGAAAAGATGAAAGAGCGGGGAATTCCGCAGGAACGAATAGATATGATCCGATATTGCGGTATAAACTTCGAGTCGTGGTTGCGGGGATTCGAGACCTCCGAGGCTTCCGTGCACGAGACCGTGGAGCAAATTCGGAATCATCCGCTGGTTCCGTCGGATATAACGGTAAGAGGGTTTGTAATAGACTCTGTTACAGGTGAATTAACGCCGGTGGAGTAATCCCCGGCGTATTTAGACTTATTTGCACAAGTCATAAATAATCGAAAAAATGAAATATTTTATTATGTTTTACAACATTGTTTCGGATAAAATGGTTATCTTTGTAACGAATTAAGAAAGAAAGATCGTTTTAGGATTATTTATTAACTGGCTTTCCAAGCGTGGGAAGCGTAAAACAAAAAGATTATGATGATGAGAGAAAATGAGAAAAGCCTTCGTGCTTTAGCGATGTTGCGTTATCAAGCAGATCGTTACCAGTCAGCTGGCAATGGTGCCATGAGTCAGCGATTAAACGCTGAGATCCGTCGCCTTATGAGCGAAATGAGTGTAGATGCGGATAAGAACTAAAAGACCGCGTCTTTTTTAAGTAAAGAATTAAAGTAAGAAATAAATTAGATGTCATCTCTTACCTCCGTTCAAAACGGAATGGTGAGAGATAGGAAATGAGGATTACCTTTGGCGATACGGCCGGGTGAGCCTTTTTTTTGTGCCCTTTCCTTTCCTTCTCCTTCGCATATCAGGGAAATTACTTATATTTGTGGATGAAAAAGCTAAAACAATAATCATTTGAACACAAAAACGATGAAAAAAGCAGGATTACTCTTAATGTCGCTGGCATTAAGTACGGCTCTTTGGGCGGAAAGTCCGGAGAAGAAAGGTTTGGAGGTGATAAATAGATCGACCGCCGAGGCGCATATCGGTTTCTTGGCCGATGATGATCTGGAGGGCCGTGAGGCCGGTTTCCGTGGAGGCCGTATAGCGGGCGATTATATCGTGGCGAACCTGAAATCATTGGGTATCGACCCTGTAGGAGACTCTTATTACCATCCGTTTGAGGCTTACCATATGGAACGCCAGAAGAGAGGGGCCCGCTGGCAGGTGCAGCCGGATTCCATAGCGGCTATCAAGCAAACCGGTGTTTTCCAGAAACTTTCCTTGAATAATATCTTGGGTAAGATAGAGGGCAAGAACCCGAGTGAGATCGTGATCGTCGGCGCTCACTATGACCATCTGGGTATCGACCCGATGCTGGATGGCGACCAGATCTATAACGGGGCGGACGATAACGCTTCCGGAGTCTCTGCCGTTTTGCAGATAGCGAGGGCTTTCCTTGCCACGGGCCAGCAACCGGAGCGAACCGTTATATTCGCTTTCTGGGACGGCGAGGAGAAAGGGCTTCTCGGATCGAAAGCCTTCGTTCAGTCTTTTCCAGAGATAAAGAACGTGAAAGGATATTTGAATTTCGATATGATCGGCCGTAACAATAACGAGGCGAAGCCTACCCATGTGGTTTATTTCTATACAGAGGCGCACCCTGCTTTCGGCGATTGGCTGAAGAACGATATCAAGAAATACAACTTGAATCTGGCACCGGATTATCGTCCGTGGGATAACCCGGTAGGAGGGAGTGATAACGGTTCCTTCGCAAAGATAGGTATCCCTATTATCTGGTATCATACCGACGGGCATCCGGATTACCATCAACCGAGCGACCATGCCGACCGGATTAATTGGGACAAGGTGGTGAATATCACGAAGGCCTCGTTCCTTAATATGTGGTATATGGCGAATGAGAAAGATTTTTAGAGATTATACGTCTTTTTCAATAGAAGATATCTAATAAAAGTAAGTTAACTTCATCGGCGAAGTAAGTTAACTTACTTTGGCATTTTAATTAACTTACTTTGCCGATGAAGCTGGCTTGCTTTTATATTCTGAAAAAACGCTTGAATTACTGTAATTTCATATCTTACTGCAGATACTTAGTTCTACATGAACTCAAGTCGATTTTAACTTAAAATCGTTTATATTTCTAATTTTATATTGTAAAACATAAAAAATAAGGGAGGATTTATTTAATTATAATAACACAATGTAATGAATATTTCATATCTTTGCCTCCGATATAAAATGTGCTAGGTATTTTGGCGCCAACTAAATAAAACAACTTCTACTTAAGAAAAGTTCATGTAGGACTCCGATAGTTAGCCCATTTTTTATTTGAACTTAATTACGCTAGAACTCAGGAGTGAGTGTATGTATGTGAATAATTTTAAAAGACAAATGTTTCGCCAAGACATTGTCTAATTATTTATTAATAAAACCATCAGTTATGTTGAAAAACTTTAAACCTGTCAGCTTAATTCTATGTGCGGGTGCGTTATGCTTCTCGGGAAGCATGTATGCCAACATCGCACCTGTTGAGCAAGGTACCTCTATCTCCCAGCAAAACGGGAAAGTAACAGGTACAGTGGAAGATGATTTCGGCCCAGTGACCGGAGCGTCAGTTGTCGTGAAAGGAACGTCTAATGGAACGATTACCGATATGGACGGTAATTTCACTTTGGATGGCGTCAAGAATGGTGATGTAATCCAAATCTCATTCATTGGTTACTCCACCATGGAGCTTACGTATACCGGTAAGCCGGTAGGCGTTATCAAATTAGCGGAAGACACCCAGAAATTGGATGAGGTCGTGGTTACGGCCTTGGGCATCAAGCGTGAGAAGAAAGCGTTGGGATATGCTACGCAAGAATTGAAAGGAGACGAACTTGTAAATGCACGGGAAAGTAATATTGCGAATGCGTTATCTGGTAAAGTATCGGGTTTGCAGGTAGTTCGTTCTAGTAGTGGCCCTGGCGGTTCTTCAAAAATTGTATTGCGTGGTAATAATTCATTAACTGGATCTAATCAGCCGTTGATTGTTGTCGATGGTATTCCAATGGATAACTTTACTGGAGGAGTTGATGATGCTTGGGGTAATAGCGGCGTGGATATGGGTAATGGTTTGTCAGATATCAACCCGGAAGATATCGAATCCATGAACGTGTTGAAAGGAGCTTCAGCCGCCGCGTTATATGGTTCTCGTGCAGGTAATGGCGTAATTTTGATTACGACGAAATCGGGTAAAAAGCAAAGTGGATTAGGTATTACTGTAAATGCCGGAGTTACAGTGGAAAGCATGTTTTTGAAACCAGAATTACAGAATACGTATGGTCAGGGTACAAATGGCATATATAATGTGAAAGACCGTTCAAGCTGGGGGCCTGTTGCCGATGGTTCCGTAACAATTGATCGCTGGGATGGGCAGAAAGTCCAGATGTATACTTATGATAATATAGATGCTTATTTCCAGAAAGGAACTTCATTCAATGAAGGTGTATCTTTTCAGCAGAGCTATGATGGGACGGCGGTATTCGCCTCAATTAATCGCTCTGATGATAAGGGCATCGTTCCGGGTGCATCATTAAATAAAACGTCTCTTACTTTGCGTGGAACAAGCGAGTTCGGTCCGGATAAAAGATGGAAATTAGATGCAAAAGCCAACTATTTAAATAATAACGCAAAGAATCGTCCAATCCAAGGTATTAACCAATCGAATGCCTTTAGTACGATCTATAATTTACCACGATCGCTGGATATTAGGGATCTGGAGAACTGTTTGGACGAAAATGGAAATATGATTTGGTGGGATACCGAGAGTACTCCCCAAGAAAATCCGTATTGGATTAAAGATTATAGAACAAATCAAGACTCTCGTAATCGTTTGTTAGGTACAATTTCTCTTTCTTATAAGATAACGGACTGGTGGAACCTCGAGCTAAAAGGCGGTACGGACTATTATACGACTACGACTACAAATAAGGTATATTCTGGTGGTAATGTGAATCCGAAAGGGCGTTACTCTGAGAAGTCGGAGACTTTTTATGAGAACAACTATAGTTTCTTGACTACCTTTAAGAAAGATAACCTTTTTAGCAAGTTTGGTGGTTTTGTGACCGTGGGTGGAAACTTGATGATGCAACGCCGTAAGAAATTAGAGGCTGGTACGGGTGATTTATTGATTCCGAATCTATTTGCGATGTCTAATGCCGCTGACAAGAATAATATGACGCATACATCTGAAGATGTACAGCGCAAGATGAATTCTATTTACGGTTCTTTGCAAATGAACTGGGATGGCTGGCTGTTTATGGATATTACGGCTCGTAATGACTGGTCTTCCACTATGAGTAAAGAAAACCAATCTTATTTTTATCCTTCGGTTAGCTTATCTGGTGTTATTTCAGATATGGTGGAAAAGGTTGGCGGTACAATGCCGGAATGGATGAGTTTCGCTAAGGTTCGTGCTTCTTATGCGGAAGTAGGTAATGACCTTGATCCATATCAATTGTATACTGTATTCAAGGTTGATAAAGATCCAAATGGTAACCCAACTGCAGCTCTAGGAACTACTTTATATGATTCTTCTGTACGTTCAGAGTTGATTAAATCTTGGGAAGCCGGTATTGATTTGAAGTTTTTCAATAATCGATTAGGTATTGATGCGGCTTGGTACAAATCTAATGCTACCCGCCAATTGCTAGATTTGGCAATGGATCCATTTTCTGGTTATTCCAAACGTAAGATCAATGCAGGTAATATTCAAAATTCAGGTGTGGAATTAATGCTTTATGGTACTATTTTGCAGAATCCTAGAGGCTTAAATTGGGAAACAACATTGAATGCTTCCTTCAATAAAAATAAAATCATAGATTTGTATGAAGGAGTAAATGAATATGGCATCAAGACTTTTGATGATTTAAAGATTGTAGCCCGTACGGGTAGTTATTATGGCGATATTTATGGTAAAAAATTCCAACGTGTTGAAAGTGGGGAACATGCTGGTAAAATTATTGTAGATGCTCAAGGTTTACCATTAGTTACTTCAGATGATTATTATCTGGGGAATCAACAGCCTGATTGTATGTTGGGATGGACTAACTCGTTCTCTTATAAAAATATTTCTTTGAGCTTTTTGATTGATGCTCGTATTGGTGGAAATATTTACTCAGCGACCACTGCTAATTTGTACAAGGCAGGTAATGCCGCAGGTACCGTTATAAATGGAACCCGTGAGGAATTTGTAGTTCCGAATTCAGTGACTTCTGATGGAAATGGTGGTTATACGGCAAATTCTAATGCTGTTACTCCTGAATTGTACTGGGGACGTGCTGCCGGAGGTAATATCGGTGTGGGTGAGGCATTTTTATATGATGCTACTAATATTCGTCTACGTAATATTACCGTTGGTTATGATTTTGAGAAAAAATGGTTAGAGAAAACCCCATTACAGAAAGTACGTGTATCATTCGTGGCGAATAACGTTTGGATGATTGTAAATCATTTGGAAGGTATTGATCCGGAATCTATTTCGGCTACAAATTCCAATGCTACTGGTTTTGAGAATGGGGCAGCTCCGACTTCTCGCTCTTTCACATTTAATGTAACAGTTGGTTTCTAATAAGAAAGATGATTTTAAGTATGAAAACATTAAAAAGAACAATAATAGGGTTAGCTTCATTAGCCGTTTTATTTACTGCATGTAACGACTTTGAGGAAATAAATAAAGACCCGAATGCCGTAGATGAAAGTGCGATCAAAGTATCTTATCTACTGAATAAATCAATCATGGGGGCACAGCAGAACCCGCATATCGCAGAGCGTGTGTTCGTGTATCAATGGAAAAGTGCGGCTCGTTTTGAACGTCGTAGTGGTTTAGCTACAGGTGCGAATTATAATGATTATAATACGGACTACTTTGGCGTTGATTATGGAGTGGGATGGCTGAACAATGTTAATATGGCCGTGAAAATTGGTACGGAACGTGCCGCCAATCCGGAGTATCCTTATGAGAACAATTTGCTACAGATGTCTCGTATTTGGCGGGCTTATGTCATCTCTGAATTGGCTGATAACTTTGGTCCTGTGCCTCCGGCAAACGCTTTTGATGGTATCGTAGAATATAAGAGTATAGAAGATATTTATGATTTTATTATTTCTGAATTGAAAGATGCCGCTGGCAAGATAGATGTAAATGCGGATATGAGCGCTATTACATCAGAGAAAACGGATGCTTTCTATGATGGTGATGCCTCTAAATGGATAAAGTATGCGAACTCATTACGCTTGCGCTACGCTATGCGTTTATCTGCTGTAGATCAAGCTAAAGCAAAGGCTGCTTTTGAGGATGCCGCTTCGACGAATAATTTTATTACTACGCAAGATGAAATTGCTCAGGTGCAAGAAAAAGGCGGTTGGACTGATCTTGATGGTGTGATGTCTCGTCCTTGGAATGCCCAACCCATTTCGGTCACCATTAATAATATGATGATTGGCCTAGGAGGAATCGATTTCCAAGTTCCTGCGGCGATAAAAGAGGATGTGGTATTGAAAGATGCTCGTAATTATCTAGGCCTTCGATTAGAAAAACACTTACCGGTTTCTACGAATGATCCGGCTGCAGGCTATTTCTTTGATGCTCTTCCTTCAAAGATTGATCCTCGTGCTACTAAGTTGTTTCATATTCCGGGATATGATGATGGTACTGTTTATTTCTCTAATATCGGTTTGGCTGATAAGGCTCGTTTAGCGGATCCTGCTACTGGAAATGTTGAGGATAACAATAAGACATATTTGGAGTTGAACGTGAAATATACTTGGAATACTTGGGTTGCTGGAAAATGGGATAAATACTCAGCGCTAACCAGCGAATTGACAGGAGCAAGTAAGACTTATCCTTCTTTATCCAAGATATATCGTGAAAGTACGAATAAGCGTGTATGGTTTGGGCCGTGGGAGACGGAGTTCTTATTGGCTGAAGCTGCGTTGTATGGTTGGAACGTGTCTGGTAGTGCGAAATCTCATTATGAGGCTGGTATAGCAGCTAGCTTTGAATATCACGGTGTATCTGAGTTCTTAAATGATTATTTGAGTTCTACGGAATATAACCGTGTAGGTACTTCTGTCGCTTTTGATCATACGGCGGAAGCAAAGTCTTATACGGCTGAATATGTAGATGGTTATACTGGTGAGAAAAAGACTACTACTTATACTTATCCGAAAAATTCTATTTATAAGAATGGTACGGTCAATAATGATAAGCTGACAAAGATAATCTCGCAAAAATACTTGGCACAGGTTCCTTGGTTACCTTTAGAGGCATGGTCTGATCATCGTCGTTTAGGTTTGCCTTTCTTTGAGAATCAAGCTGTTGAGATAGATTATAACGTTTCTAGTAACGAGTTGCCTCTTACTCGTGCTAACTGTAAGGAATGTAAGTGGGAATTCTATCAAGAACGTCTGCGCTATCCAGCGAATATGGAAATCAATAGTAAGGATAGTTATATGAAAGCTGTTGAGCTATTGGGTGGAGCTGATTTAATTTCTACTCCGCTATGGTGGGCTAAACATTGATTTATATGAAAGAGGGTGTGTCAAAAGCCCCTGTTTTTGTGTATTTGTGCCGACCGCTATTATAAGCATCTAACAATGCCCATCGTAAGCCCCTGCCGACTGCGGTCGAAAGGTGCTTATGATGGGCATTCTAATAAACGTAGTATATCTTACTTGACCAACGCAGTATATATTATTGGGGCAACGCAGTATATATATATTGTCCATTCCTAAAATCACTTGTCACTAAACTCACGACCTTCCTGGTTTACTGAGATACCGGAGTGATACTCATCTCTCTCCGGTTACTCTTGTATATGTTAAACTCAAAACATATCTGCCCTTTTTATGTTTATACAGGATAAATGACATTCGTTGACGCAAAAACTAAAACATTGTCTATCAAAATAAACAAAAAACAGTAGTTATGTTGAAAAGATTCAGACCAGTCAGCTTAATCCTGTTGGTAGGGGCGCTTGGGTTCTCGGGAAACTTATACGCCACGCCTATGCCCGGGATTCCGAAGGTTGACATTTCCCAGCAAAACGCAAAGGTGTCGGGAATAGTTGAGGATGCCTTAGGACCCGTTACCGGGGCGTCCGTAATCGTGAAAGGAACTACCAATGGTACTATGACCGACTTGGACGGGCATTTTACTTTGGATAACGTGAAGAAAGGGGATATCATACAGATATCGTTTATCGGTTATACCTCGCAAGACATCCCATATACCGGCCAGTCCGAGATTACGGTTAAACTCGTGGAAGATACCCAGAAACTCGATGAGGTGGTGGTGACTGCCTTGGGTATGAAACGAGATAAGAAAGCCTTGGGCTATGCCATGCAGGAGTTGAAAGGGGACGACCTCTTGGCCTCCCGTGAGCCGAATTTGGCGAACTCCCTTTCCGGTAAGGTTTCCGGTTTGCAGATCGTCCGTTCAAGCAATGGCGTAGGAGGGTCCTCTAAGATCGTACTTCGTGGTAATAACTCATTGACGGGTAGCAACCAGCCCTTGATCGTCGTAGACGGTACCCCGATGGATAACTTCACCGGTGGCGTGGATGATGTATGGGGTAACTCCGGAGCGGACATGGGTAACGGCCTTTCGGATATCAACCCGGAAGATATCGAGTCCATGACGGTATTGAAGGGTGCTTCCGCCGCCGCCCTTTATGGCTCACGTGCCGGTAACGGTGTGATCTTGATCACTACCAAGTCCGGACGTAAGAATGAGGGACTCGGTATTACGATCAACGCCGGTATCACCGCCGAGACGATTTTCCTGAAACCTGATTTACAGAACGACTTCGGACAAGGCTCCGTGGGCGTTTACGATAACCAATCCCGCCTTAGCTGGGGACCGAAAGCCACGGGACAAATGGTAACCGATTGGAGAGGCAATCAAATCCCCCTGCATACTTATGATAATATCGACGCTTTTTTCCGCACCGGAACCTCCTTTAACGAGGGTGTCAGCTTCCAGCAGAACATAAAGGGGACGGCGGTATTCGCCTCCGTAAACCGTTCCGACGATGCTAGCATCACCCCACGCTCAAAACTAAACAAGACGAATATTACCTTGCGTGCCACCACTTTCTTGGATGAGGCGGAAAAGTGGAAAGTAGATGCCAAGGTGAATTATATCAATCAAAACGCACATAACCGCCCGATTCAGGGCGTGAATCCCTCGAACGCTTTCAATACGATCTATAACCTGCCTCGTTCCTTGAATATCCGTGAGTTTGAGGATGACGTGGATGAGCAAGGCAATATGATTTGGTATGACGCCTCCAAGAATCCGCAGGAGAACCCTTATTGGGTGACCCGTTATCGCCAGAACGAGGATACCCGTAACCGTTTGTTAGGAAATATCTCCTTGAAATATGCCCCGACCGATTGGTTCGATATTGAGTTGAGAGGTGGTACGGATTATTATACCACGACGAAGAGCGAGAAAGTATATGCCGGTGGTAATACCAGTCCGAGAGGTCTGTATACCGAGGGATCGGAGACCTTCTATGAGAATAACTTCAGTTTCTTGGCTACGGCCCGGAAGGATAACTTGATCGATCGGCTGGGAGGCTTCGTTACTTTCGGTGGTAACTTGATGCTCCAGCAGCGTAATAAGATGAACGCTTCTGCCGGAGAGTTGTTGGTGCCGAACTTGTTCTCGCTGAATAATGGCGTGAATAAGCCAACAGTCACTTCCGAGTTGATCCGCCGTCGTATGAATTCCTTGTACGGGTCGTTGCAGTTGAACTGGGATGGTTATCTGTTCTTGGATGTTACGGCACGTAACGATTGGTCGTCTACGATGTCGAAAGCCAACCGCTCTTATTTCTATCCGTCTGTCAGCTTCTCCGCGGTGATCTCTGATATGTTGCCGAAGATTGGCGGAAGCATGCCGGATTGGTTCTCTTTCGCTAAGGTACGTGCCTCCTTCGCTGAGGTAGGTAACGACTTGGACCCGTATCAATTATATAACTTCTACTCTGTAGGCAAGGACCCCAACGGGAATACGACGGCGAAACCGGGTAAGGTACTTTACGACTCGGACGTACGTAGTGAGTTGATTAAATCATGGGAGGCCGGTTTCGATATCCGTTTCTTCAATAACCGATTGGGCTTGGATGCCGCTTGGTATAAGTCCAACGCTACCCGCCAGTTACTGGATTTACCGATGGACCCGTTCTCCGGCTATGCTTCCCGTAAGATTAATGCGGGTAACATTCAGAACGAGGGTTTGGAGATCTCCTTGAACGGTACGATTCTAGACAATCCCGCCGGATTGAACTGGAGCTCTACGGCGCAGTTCTCCTTGAACCGGAATAAGATCAAAGAATTATACGAGGGCGTGAATCTATATGATATAAAGACGTTCGACGCTATCCAGATCGTAGCTCCGGTAGGTGGTTATTATGGTGAGATCTACGGGCAGACCTTTATGCGTGTGACCGATGAGAATAGTCCTCACTATGGAAAGATCGTCGTAGGTGATGACGGTTTGCCTTTGATCTCTACCGAGAAGTCGAAAGTAGGAAACCAGAGTCCGGATTGGATGATGGGTTGGACCAATAATTTCTCTTATAAAGGTTTTAACCTGAGCTTCTTAATAGACTTCCGTATCGGTGGTAGCATCTATTCGGCGACAGCCTCCAACCTGTATACCCGGGGTAACGCCGCCGGAACAGTGGTGAATGGTGATCGTGCCGAATTCGTGGTACCGAATACCGTGGTTCAACAGGGCAGTGGTTATGCGGAGAATACGGTCGCCGTCACTCCCCAGAACTATTGGGAACGTATTGGGTCTACCGGAAATTATGGTTTACCAGAGGTTTATACCTATAGCGCCACCAATGTCCGTTTGCGTAATATCACCTTTGGCTACGAGTTCAATCGACAGATGTTGAAGAAAACGCCTTTCCAGCGTGTACGTCTATCCGCTACTTGTAACAATGTTTGGATGATCCATTATAACTTGCCGGGTATCGACCCCGAGTCCGTTGCCGCCACGAATACCAACGCTACCGGATTCGAGAATGGAGCCGCGCCGACCAGCCGTTCCTATACGTTTAATGTAACCGTGGGATTCTAATGGAATACATGATAATTTGAATTACGATAAAAATGATGAAGATGAAAACAAGAAATATACTTTTTACCGGACTGGTATCGGTGGCCGCTCTTCTTTCTTCCTGTAATGACTTTCAGGAGATCAATGAGGACCCGAATCTTGTGGGAGAGGATAAGGTGAAGCCCCAATGGTTCCTGAATGCCTCTATCATGGGAGACCAGATGAACCCAGAGATAGCCGAGCGTATCTTTATCTTGTACTGGGACCGTGCTTCCCGTTTCAATAGGGGAAGTGGTTTTACGATCGGTACGGATAACAATGATTATAGTACGATCTACTTGAGTAATGATTACGCCGTAGGTTGGCTGAATCAAGTGACCAAAGCGATCCAGCTGGGAGAGCGGATGGTTGCCAATGGGGAGGCGGATACCTATCCCTATTATAAGAACGTAATCCAGATGTCCCGTATCTGGCGTGCTTACTTGAACTCGGAAGTCGCTGACGGTTTCGGGCCGATCCCAGCGTTAGCCGCTTTCTCCGGTGTACCGGCTGAGTACGATAGTGTAGAGGCTATCTATCAATTTATATTGAAAGAGTTACGGGAAGCTGAGTCTGCGTTGGACCCCTCCTTGGATATGTCCGCTATGGCTAACGAGGATGCTTTCTATGCGGGAAATGTTGCGAAATGGAAGAAGTACGCCAACTCCTTGCGTATGCGTTTGGCGATGCGTATCTCGGCTGTCGATCCTGTCTTAGCGAAAGCGGAATTTGAGGATGCCGCCTCTAAGACATTTATTTCCGAGCCAACCGATATCGCTTCCGTGCAGGAGAAAGAGGGTTGGGATGAGCTGACGAGCGTGATGTCTCGTCCTTGGAATGGGCAGGCGATGTCCGTGACGTTTAAGAACTTGGTAGTTGGTTTGGGTGGACAGGAATTTCCGTTGCCGGACTCCTTAAAAAGCCATTTGAAGAATCCGTACGAGTATCAAGGTTTGTATTTGAACCAGCACTTCCCGCTGACAACGAATGATCCGTGCGCCGGTTTTTATTTCGACGGTATACCTCAATACGTAGATCCCCGTGCCCCGAAGTTGTTTAGTGTAGTAGGCTGGGATGATGGCGTGGTTTATTCCGATTATATCGGTGCGGCCAGCGAGGTGAAGCCGGTTCACTTGAAGAATCCGGCGGATAATACCCAGAATATGTTGACGATCGATCCGAAATATACGTGGGGCACTTGGGTCGCCGGAGAATGGGACGTGAAAGCCGGTCTGGTAAGTGAGCTGACAGGTAAGAATTATAATTATCCCTCTATGTCGAAACAATATCGAATGAGCACCAATAAGCGTGTCTTTTTCGGCCCGTGGGAAAGTTACTTCTTATTGGCGGAGGCTGCGGTGAAAGGCTGGAAAGTTCCGGGAACGGCTAAATCCAATTATGAGTCTGGTGTTACGGCTAGTTTTGAGTATCATGGCTTATTGAGCCAAGTCGGCGATTATCTATCGTCTCAGAAATACAACCGTGTAGGTACTTCCGTCGCTTTCGACCATACGACAGAGGCGAAATCGTATACGATCCGTTATACGGACCCATATACGAAGGAGGTAAAAAGCCGTACGTATGAATATCCCCATAACTCGATCTACCGGAATGGCGCTTATAATAATGACGCTCTGACGAAGATTATCACCCAGAAATATATAGCGCAAGTTCCTTGGTTGCCGGAAGAGGTTTGGAGCGATCATCGTCGTTTAGGTCTTCCTTTCTTCGAGAACCAAGCGGTAGAGAAGGATTACAACCCATTGAATCAAGTTCCTTTGACGGTCGCTACCTCTAAGGAATGCCGTTGGGATTTCTACCCGAAACGTTATCGTTATCCGGCGAATATCCAAACGAATAATCAAGTGGGTTATGCGCAAGCTCTCCAGCTTTTGGGCGGTCCGGACTTGACGACTACTCCACTTTGGTGGAACGCTAAATAGCGAACCTGCTTGGTCTGTTTTATATATACTTTTTCGGTGTCACGCATTTACTTGTGTGGCACCGTTTTTTATGGATATATTTCACTATCTTTGGTACGAATATAATGTGAACCTATATCCCCATGAAAAGACGTAACTTCTTTCGATCTATCGCTTTAGGCGGTGTAGGGGCGGCGCTTACTCCCGTGGCGAAAGCGGCCTCTTCTTTGGCTTCGGAGAAAATGAAGCCCCAAACCAATGTGAAACAGGCATTGGCTATTCCTCGTAACGAATATTCCATGCCGGGTAAATATCCCGGAAAAGTAGTCAAGATGAATTCCGCCCATGGTGTCGTGGATGGTAAACCATCTGAGGCCGTAGCCTACGAGATGCTTAAATCCGGAATGTTATATCTGACCGGCGAGAGTGATCTGAAAGCGGCTTGGCTGCGCTTCGTCGGGCCGGAAGATGTCATTGGCTTGAAAGTAAATCCGATAGCGGGAAAGCTCTTGTCTACTTCACATGCGGTCACCCAATCCGTTATCAAGCAATTGGAGGAAGCAGGTATTCCCCGGAAGAATCTTATTATTTGGGACCGTCGTGAGGTCGATTTAAAAGAGTCCGGCTTTACGGAGGAGAATTATCCCGGTATCCGTATACTTGGAACGGAATATCAAGACGAGAACGGTAGTTATATCGATGCCGATGGAAAGTATTACGGAGAGAACCGTATCGACCGCAGTCAATATTTCCGGGCGGCTATAGTGGAGGAATACGATGCCTACACGATGCCCTATATGATTAACTCGGGAGAGGAGTCTTATTTCTCTAAGATCTGTACGGAAATGGTGACTAAGATCATCAATATCCCTGTATTGAAAAACGCCGGAGTCTCGATCACTTCCTGCATGAAGAACCTAGCGTTCGGATCTATCTCGAATACGAGCAGGCTTCATAAAGAATTATGGCATGAGACCTGCGCTTATGCTTGTGCTTTCCCGCCTCTTCGTGATAAGGTGGTATTGAACATCGTGGATGCGCTGAAAGGCTGTTTTGAGGGTGGCCCGGAGGCCAATCCCCAGTTCATTTGCCAATACAATGCGTTGCTGCTCGGCTCGGATGCGGTAGCCGTGGATAGTGTCGGTTTCGATATGGTACTCGCTAAGCGGATCGAGGAGGGGATACAAAAACAGGAAAAGCCCGGTAGCCGGCGTTTCTTGGAATTGGCGGAAGAGATAAAGCTCGGGATTGCCGACCGAAGTAAAGTGGATTTAAAGGAGATTGATTTATGAGAGGTTTGATACGTTGTTGTCTCTTTCTTTGCTTTCCGGTTCTGTTATGGGCACAGGATGGGGTACAGGTAAAGCGGGAGCGTGTATTTACCGGTTCCGGGCTTTATGGTTTCATGAATGGAGGGGCCGAGCAGTTTTTGGAGTATGGCGTTTCCCGGTTAACGGCAAGAGATGTCGTTTACAAAGGAGAGGATTATACCCTAGAGATTTACGAGATGCCTAGCCCCGAGGATGCGTTTGGTATTTACTCTTTGCATATATTTAAATGCGAACGGACTGATGCCTTGGGATGTATTGATTGTTTATCTCCCTATCAGTTACAAGCCGTGGTAGGGAATAAGTATGTATCGGTGGTTTTCTCTTCCGGTTCCTCGGCCGCTAAGGATGCGGTAGACGAATTGATCCGTCTTTATTTACCGATGGATGGTAAGGAGGCTCCTCAAATTCCGGAGATACTTGGGATTCGTTCCCCTTATTCGGGTGCGGTGAAATATTTGCGAGGTCCAATCTCTGTCTCAAGCGCCAGTACGTCTTTGGCTGAATTGCTGGAAGATTGCCCGTTCACGGGAGTCTGGTTCGTCGGAGATAGGAAGGCCGATGATTATCAAGCCTTGATTTACGTGAAAGATCAAGAAGCCTTGAAACGTTTAAGTGAGAAAATACCAGTCTCTTCTTGCATCCGTCAGGGAGATGACTTTATTTATATAAAAGGAACGGAGGAGGAAGCAGCGGACGAGGATCACGGAGACTTCGGGTTTTAACCCGAGTCTCTTATTCAATCGTGCTTAGCCATTTCTCCAGTTCGTCAGTCCATTGACGTTTGTATACGAAGTTGTCCCGGAACCCAAAACTATGGCCGCCCTTTGGGTAAATATGCAAGGAGGCGGACACCTTGTTCTTTAGTAAAGCAAGATAATAAAGCACGCTATTCTCCGGGCTAATCGCCTCGTCATCCGAAGCCAACGCTATAAAAGCGGGAGGTGTCAGTGAGTTTACGTGTAATTCCAGAGAGAAAGCTTCCTCTTCCTCATGCGTGGGATTCGCTCCTAATAGCCGTTCCCTCGATTTAAGGTGCGTTAAATGAGGTAGCATACTGATAACCGGATAAAGGAGTATTTGGAAATCCGGACGTGCGTCGTCTACCCCGAATATTGCGGTATGCCCGGCGATATAACCGCCAATGGAGGCACCCATGACACCGACCTTCGTAATCTTCCACTCTTCCGAGTAATTACGGAGGATGCGGAGACCTTGGCGAACATCGTCCAGAGGGACTTCCCTATGTCCGTTCGGCATCCGGTATTTCAATACGGCATAAGTAATACCTTGCGCGTTAAACCATGCGGCCATATCACGCCCCTCATGTCCGATCGAAATCTTGGAAAGTCCGCCACCCGGACACATCAAGATCGCCTTGCCATTCGGCTTCGTCGCCGGATAAACCAATAAGGAAGGATTCGATATATTGGATATGGCATTCGGGGCATCTTCCAATTCTACGCCGGCCAATCCATTACTAGTGGGCGCTCCATCCGGCCAAAGTAGGATAATCCTATTTTTCTGTTGTACTGTTTCCATTTTCTATATTCTGAATTGTGTTTATAGTATAAAACAACGTTGGCCTTTGATTAGTTTAGCATTCAAGATCTTTTCGAATCATCATCGTATATAAAAAAGTCCGGAAAAGACGAGGGAAATCACCCTCCATCCTTTTCGGACTTTTATCCTATTACATTGAAAGGTAAATTATTGCATACCTTCCGTAGTCATTTCCTTATTAATCTTTTTAACCAATCCCTGAAGAACGGCACCCGGGCCTAACTCGATGAAATGAGTGGCACCGTCGGCAATCATGTTTTGTACGCTTTGGGTCCAACGTACCGGGGCGGTTAACTGTGCGATCAAGTTAGCCTTAATTGTTTCCGGGCAAGTCTCGGCTTTCGTGCTTACGTTCTGGTAAACCGGGCAAGAAGGTTTATTGATCGTCGTAGCCTCGATAGCGGCAGCCAACTCCGTACGAGCCGGTTCCATCAATGGAGAATGGAATGCTCCACCTACTTTCAACTTCAAGGCACGCTTAGCGCCTGCGGCCAATAACTTCTCGCAAGCCTGATCGATACCGGGGATAGAACCGGAGATTACCAATTGGCCCGGGCAATTATAGTTAGCGCAAACCACTACCTCGTCCTTGATGCTTGCGCAAATTTCCTCAACCGTCGCGTCCGGCAAGGCTAATACGGCGGCCATTGTAGAGGGAGTTGCCTCGCAAGCCTTTTGCATAGCCATGGCACGTTTGGAAACTAATACCAAGCCGTCCTCGAAAGACAATGCTCCGGCAGCTACCAAGGCAGAGAATTCTCCTAATGAGTGACCTGCGGTCATATCCGGTTGGAATTGATCACCTAATGTTTTCGCGAGAATAACAGAGTGTAAGAAGATCGCTGGTTGAGTAACCTTGGTTTGTCTCAGATCCTCGTCTGTTCCGGCAAACATTAAATCCGTGATACGGAAACCAAGGATCTCGTTAGCCTTCTCAAACATCTCTTTAGCAAGAGGATTATTATCGTAGAGGTCTTTGCCCATACCTACGAACTGTGCCCCCTGACCGGGAAATACGTACGCTTTCATCTTTCTAATTTTTTTCTAATTTCAGTTTTTTAAGACGGTGCAAAGGTAATAAATTTGGAATAATGAGGCTACTATTCATTACAAATTGTATCTTTGCCCCCATAGAAACAAGAATATTAATGACTAATATTATAATATCATGAATGAATTACTATTTTTAGGAAACTTAGGTACTGGCGAGATCGTGATCATCGCCATTGTTGTGTTGTTACTTTTCGGTGGAAAGAAAATTCCTGAGCTGATGAAAGGTATCGGTAAGGGTGTGAAGAATTTCAAGGACGGTGTAAAAGGTTTGGAAGACGATATCAAATTAGACGATACGGAAAAGAAGTAAAGGAAGATGCAACAAGAAGAAATGTCATTCTGGGATCACCTAGAAGAACTTCGTTGGACTTTATTTCGTTCTGTTTTAGCGCTCTTTGTTTTTGCTATAGCCGGGTTCTCGGTAATGCCGTGGCTGTTCGATAATGTCGTGATGGCCCCGTGTAGCTCCGATTTCATCGTCTATCGGGAAATGTGTAAGATTAGTTCTCATTTTTCTTTTCTCCCGGACTTTTGTAATGATACGTTCCATGTGAACATTGTCAATATCAAACTGGCTTCCCAGTTCTTCACGCATATGACAAGTTCTTTCTGGCTGGCGTTATTATTGACTTTCCCCTATTTGATGTGGGAGATCTGGAAGTTCGTAAGTCCGGCTCTCTACGAGAATGAGAAGAAAAATGTACGTTGGGTATTCTTGTTCGGAACGATAATGTTCTTTATTGGATGCTCAGTGGGTTATTTCTTGGTGTTCCCGATGACACTACGTTTCTTGGCGACTTACGAGTTGAGTGCCGCCATTACGGAACAGGTATCCCTTGATTCTTACATGGATAACTTCTTGATGTTGATATTCGTGATGGGAATCGTATTTGAGATGCCATTGGTATCTTGGCTATTATCTCAGATAGGGTTGCTAAACCGCTCGTTCTTTCATAAATACAGACGGCATGCTGTTGTCGGCTTGTTAGTTGGTGCGGCGTTCATCACTCCAAGTAGTGATCCGTTTACGTTAAGTATCGTATTCTTACCGCTCTACGGTTTGTATGAGTTGAGTGCGTTCTTCGTGAAAAAAGCCCCAAAGGAAGAAGACGAGGAGAATGAGGAAGATAATAATGAGGAATAAATCCCGAAAGTTATAATAATGTAATATAAAAGAGGCGTGATCCATAACGGATTACGCCTCTTTTTGTGTAGGCCTTGTTTATCTGTTTTTCTCTAGGCTCAATATGAACCGTATCAATTCCGGATCATAATGTGAGAAAAACAGGCTTTGGGCTTTGTCTAACTTCGCGATTTCATTCATGTCCTGTTCCGAAAGTTCAAAACTGAATACGTCGAAGTTCTCTGCCATCCGTTCTTTATGCGTGGATTTGGGGATAACGACTATGTTGCGTTGGATGAGGAAGCGCAAGGCGACTTGCGCCACGGATTTATTATATTTCTGTCCGATTCCCGTCAATATCCCGTTCGTGAAAAAGTTATTGCGCCCTTCTGCGAAAGAGGCCCATGACATGATTTGTGTACCATATTCCCGCATGATTTCCTCTGCTTTCACTTGCTGATTGAAGACGTGTGTTTCCACTTGATTCACTGCGGGTTTTATTTTTACATGTTCCGCTAGGTCGATAAAACGGTCCGGGTAAAAGTTACTTACGCCGATGGCCCGGGCTTTTCCTGCACGGTAAGCCTCTTCCATGGCACGATATGTTCCATAATAGTCGCCAAAAGGCTGGTGAATGAGCAGAAGATCAACATATTCGGTCTGTAATTTGCGCAGAGACTCATCGATGGAGGCTTTCGCCTTCTCCTCTCCGGCGTTGGTCACCCATATTTTTGTGGTGATGAACAATTCATCGCGAGGTACGCCACATTTACTTATGGCTTTGCCTACACCTTCCTCGTTATAGTACGCTTGTGCCGTGTCGATGGAGCGATAGCCTACGCTGATAGCATCCAATACGCAACGTTCACATTCCTCGGGGGCTATTTGATATACACCATAACCCAAGATCGGCATTTCTACGCCGTTGTTCAATTTTACTGTTTTGTTCATCGTAATGTTATTTTAAATTGTGGTCGCAAAGTTATGTCTGATAAGCGGATATGACGATAAATAAAAGTCGGTGCTATTTTCATTTTTTTCGGTTGTTGAGTCTCGATTTTATTTTTATATCGTGTTTTTCTGTATCTTTACTCTGTAAACAAGAGAGCTGATTATGAATACGGATATCCTATTTGCTGACAACCTCGATGATATGATTTCCGGGAGTTTTGACCGGTATTGTACACATGCGCTTTGTCGTGAGGGTGAAGCTTCATTCCTGATGACGGGCGAATGGTTTCGGATGAGGAAAGGGGATTGCGTTATATTTACTCATAATGAACTTATATCTAAGATAGAGATAAGCGACGATTTTCAGGTAACGGTACTTTATATCTCGAACAGTTTTTCATTCAAGAATATCCCTCGAAATGATTATGACGTGATAGGAAAGTTGACACTACTCCGTAACCCGATCATGTCGCTTACAGAGCGAGAACAGCGGATATTTATGGAAGATATTGAACTTATCCGCAGGCGGTTGACGGACCATACGCATCGTTTTCATGACGAACTAATCGGTTGTTTGGCTAAAACTTTCGTGCTCGACCTTTACGATTTCCATGCACGAATTTATGAATCTCCCTCTGTATCGGAACAAAATGCCGTGTTGATGGAGCGATTTATAAATCTGCTAAAAGCGGGGGATTATCGAAACCACAGGGAAGTATCCTATTACGCTTCACGGCTCTGCATTACGCCTAAATACCTTACGGAAGTTTGTAAGAAAGCAAGCGGATTTACAGCAAATTACTGGATAGACCGTTTCACCATCTCCCGGATTACCCACTTGCTTTCAGACAAGAACCTGACATTGAAAGAAATCTCAGACAATATGAATTTCTCTTCTTTGTCTTTTTTCAGCCGTTACGTGCAACGATTGCTGAAAGTCTCACCATCAGAATACCGGAACGGCAATCTGATTGCTTAAGCTTTTAACAGTGGTAATTGACTCAACATATTCCTAAGCTTAATCGCTATCCGTGGCATAGGTTCGGCGACGGTAAGTCCTACTAGATCGTATTCGGACGCAATGTCATTGATGGCACGTACTACCTCGTTTATTTTCATCCCGTTCGGTTCTATGCCGCCCCCGGCTATCATATCCGCTGGATCAATGACATCTATATCGAGATGGATGACAACCTTGGAAGCACCTGTCCCTTTCAACCATTCGAGGATAAGCGAGCTATCAGCCGCCACTTCTTCCGGAGATAAACCTTTTATACCTAATTCTTTCTGCCGTTCCTTCATACCCTCGTCCCACGAGCGTAAACCTACGATTAAACTATTCGAGATCTTGAACTTTCCCGGTAATAATTGAAGAATCTCCTCATCACCCATCCCTAGACAGGCCGTCAGGGCCATCGCATGATATCCCTTATACTCGTCATACGGCAAGTTTATATCCGGATGCGCGTCTATCCAGACAATTGCGATATCATCCGGGTATTTAGCGGCCAGATAGGTGAAGGGTACGACACTCACCGAACATTCGCCCCCTAAAGTGACGATCTTTTCCGGAGTGTTTTCATGTAATAATTCAAGGGCCGCTTTTGTTTGTTTCAGAATAATCTTACGGGCGCTGACCCCTAGATCCGTTTCCCTATCCTTTATATCTAGTGAGATGGGTACTTCCACGGTTTTCTGGGGACTTGGGGGAGCGAGGATATTGAGTAATTGAGCACCAAGGTAATACCCTCTGGAAGCGTCGTCCGCAGGAAGGTCGGGCATCCAATGATTCACGATCCCACCTTGCCATTGGGGATAGATCAAACGAAGTGTCGATGTTTTATCTTCCATGTTATCGTAGTTTTTGTACAAAGTTAAAGGATTCCACCGAATTCTCGTCTTGATGAAAAAAGATTTTCTCCTTGATGAAAAAAGATTCTCATCATAATGAAAAAAGATTTTCACCCCGATGAAAATAGAAAGTTTTCCCCGTAAACTGTTTCTCTTTCGAAATAATTTATGTATGTTTGCTCAAACTCAAAACGAATTGCATAACATGAAGCACATGTCTATATTGGCGGTCTCTTTGCTGGCACTCGTGGCCTGCACGCCTGAAAAGAAACAGGAGGCGGATTACTCGCAGTATGTGAACCCCATGATCGGTACGGATTTTACCGGCAATACCTACCCGGGAGCCCAAGTTCCTTTTGGTATGGTACAATTGAGCCCGGATAACGGTTTGCCGGGTTGGGATCGCATCTCGGGGTATTTCTATCCGGATACGACGATCGCCGGCTTTAGCCATACGCACCTTTCCGGTACGGGGGCAGGCGATTTATACGATATCTCTTTTATGCCCGTGACCCGTCCTTATAAAGAGGCCCCTGCGCCGTTAGGCATTTACTCCACGTTCTCGCATAATGACGAGGCGGCTTCCGCAGGATATTACCGGGTATTGCTGAAGGATTATAACATTAACGTGGAGCTTACGGCTACCGAGCGTTGCGGTATCCAGCGGTATACCTTCCCGGAGGCCGAGGCTTCGGTATTCTTGAACTTGAAGAAGGCGATGAATTGGGACTTTACCTTGGATTCCAAGATCGAGGTGGTAGACTCTACGACGATCCGTGGATACCGCCTATCCCAAGGCTGGTCTCCCTTGCAGCATGTTTATTTCGAGACCCGTTTCTCTAAGCCTTTCGTGGCTTGTCATATGGATACGACTTCTATCGTGACCAAGGAAAAAGGTTGGATCGGTACGGCCTATGTGGCCCGTTTCGATTTCAATACGAAGAAGGATGAGGAAATCCTTGTCACGACCGGAATCTCTGGCGTCAGCATGGAGGGAGCGGGAAAGAATTTGCGTGCGGAAGCCCCGAAGGATGATTTCGATTACTATCAAGCGCAGGCTAGCGCGAATTGGAACCGACAGCTTTCCAAGATTGAGGTGAAAAGCCGGAATACGGACGATATGGTGAAATTCTATACGGCCTTGTATCATTCCATGATCGCCCCGACGATCTATAGCGACGTGGATGGTTCTTATTACGGCCCGGATCAGCAAATCCATAAAGTGGACGGATGGACGAATTACTCTACTTTCTCTTTATGGGATACCTACCGTGCCTCCCATCCGTTGTTTACGTATACGGAGCCGGAACGGGCGAATGATATGATCAAGGGTTTCTTGAAGTTCTATGAGCAGAACGGGGCTTTGCCTTTATGGAACCTTTATGGCTGGGAAACGAATATGATGATCGGTTATCATGCGGTGCCCGTTATCGTAGACGCTTATCTGAAAGGTATCGGTGATTTCAATGCCGAGAAAGCGCTGGAGGCTTGTATAGCGACAGCCAACCGGGATGACTATCGGGGTATCGGCGATTATAAGAAGTTGGGCTACGTACCGGCTTATAGCGATCCGAAAAAATGGGAGAACTGGTCTTTATCGAAGACCTTGGAGTATGCCTACGATGATTATTGCATCGCTAAGATGGCCGAGAAGATGGGTAAGAAAGAGATTGCCGACGAATTCTTTAAACGTTCACAGAATTATCATAATGTGTACAATCCGGCAACTTCCTTTATGCAGCCTCGTGATGAGAAAGGAAACTTTGCCGCTAATTTCAGCCCCGATGATTATACGGAAGATATTTGCGAGAGCAATGGTTGGCAATATTTCTGGTCCGTGCCGCAAGATCTGGACGGTTTGATCGGATTGGTAGGAAGTAAGGAACGTTTCGCCGAGAAATTGGATAGTATGTTTACCTATGTCCCCAAATCGGATGAGGAATTGCCTATCTTTAGTACAGGCATGATCGGTCAATATGCGCATGGAAATGAGCCGAGCCATCATGTGATCTACTTATATAATAAGGTCGGCCAGCCTTGGAAGACTCAGAAATACGTGGCTCAGGTATTACATGATTTGTATCTGAATACCCCGGACGGTATTTGCGGTAATGAGGACTGTGGGCAGATGTCCGCTTGGTTTGTGTTTAGCGCCATGGGATTCTACCCGGTTGATCCGATCAGTGGCCAATATGAGATCGGCTCCCCGTTGTTCCCGGAAGTGAAGATGCATGTAGGTAATGGCAAGACCTTTACGGTTTTGGCTCCCGAGGTCTCTGCGGAGAATATTTATATCCAATCCGTGAAGCTGAACGGACAACCTTATGATAAGAGTTATATCACCCACGAGCAAATCATGAGCGGGGCGACATTGGAGTTCGTCATGGGCAGCCAGCCGGGACCGGTATGGTATACGAACGAATGAAATAGCTCTCTATGATATAATGAAGAGAAGTGCCGTGGTCATATCGCCATGGCACTTTTTTTAATCCGGCTCATGCGAATCTTTCCCATAAGCCTTGACAATATCCTTTACGATGTACCAGAGTACGAACACGACCATTATGCTTCCGATCAATATCTTTCCCACTCTTATGATAGAATCGATGTATTCTTCCATAATGTTATTATTTAAGAGATTACCGTTCGAAGTAAATGTACGGATAAAAATCGGGAAATAAGTCTATGTCTCTAAGATAATTCAGATATTTGTTCTATTTTTGAACATTGTATAAATGATTAAATATAATAGCATGTTAAAACAAATGATAGCCTTGACGGCTTTGATGGTGTCATCCATTGCTTTTGCGCAAGACCGGGAGTATGTAATCGTGGTACATGGTGGTGCGGGGGCGATGGCCGGATTGGAGGAAGATCCGGTTAAGTCGGCTCAATATTACGCCGCATTGGACTCTGCTTTAATGATTGGAGATAAAGTTTTGTCGGCGGGAGGCGAGGGACCGGAGGCGGTTATGGCCGTCATTAATTACTTCGAGGGAAATCCGTTGTTTAACGCCGGAATTGGTGCTACCTGTACGGCGGAGGGAACTTTTGAGTTGGACGCTTCCATCATGGAAGGCAAGGATTTAAGCGCAGGCGCTGTAGCTGGCCTAAAACACGTGAAGCATCCGATCAATGCAGCCTATGCCGTAAAGACAAAATCTCCGCATGTCATGCTGAGCGGAGCCGGTGCCGAGGAGTTCGCCAAGGAACAAGGCTTGGAAATGGTAGAAGACAATATGTATTTCGCTACGCCCAAGACGATGGAGTGGATCGAGAAGTTAAAGCAAGAAAGTAAGAAGAACGGTACGGTAGGCTGTGTCGTTCTGGATAAGCAAGGAAACTTAACGGCCGGGACCAGTACCGGCGGTATGTTCAAGAAACGTTGGGGGCGTATCGGTGATTCGCCCGTGATCGGGGCGGGAACGTATGCGGATAATAACAGTTGCGCTGTCTCCTGTACGGGGCATGGAGAGTATTTTATCCGTCATGCGGTAGCGTTCGATGTGTGTGCCCGCTATAAATACCTTAAGGAAAGCGTAGAGAAAGCGGCGGATTATATCATCCATACGGAATTGAATACGAACGCCGGCAACGGCGGCTTGATCGCCGTGGATAAACTAGGAAATATCGCCATGCCTTATAACAGTGGTGGCATGTTCCGCGGATTCTTGTATAAGGAGAAAGGTAGCCCGGAAATTAAGAAGGGCTGCGGTATCGGAAAGAAGATCGTTGTAGTAGGGGAAAAGTAGTTTTTTGTATCTTTACGCCAAATTCAAGATAGAATGGCGAAAACAAAAACCGTATATGTCTGCTCTAACTGTGGCGCTGATTCCCCGAAATGGCTGGGTAAATGCCCGAATTGTGGGGAGTGGAACACCTATGTAGAGGAGATCGTAACAAAGGAGCCTGCCGTGAAGCGGCCAGTTCCCGGTATTATGGAGGGCAATAAGATCCGTCCGGTGTTATTGCGTGATATAACGACGGAAGAGGAGGCCCGTATCGATTTAAAAGATGATGAATTAAACAGGGTCCTCGGCGGAGGCTTGGTGAAAGGCTCTTTGGTCTTGATCGGGGGAGAGCCGGGAATCGGAAAATCTACCTTGGTCTTGCAAACCGTGTTGGGCTTGACAGGCTTGAAAACCCTATATGTCTCGGGCGAGGAGAGCAGTCGCCAGTTGAAACTCCGGGCGGACCGATTATCGCATGATAATCCGAACTGTTTCATCTTATGCGAGACACATCTGGAACAGATTTTTACGCAAGCGGCCAATATCCAGCCGGACTTGATGATCATAGATTCCATACAAACCATCTTTACGGAAGTCGTGGAATCTTCCCCCGGCAGTGTTTCCCAAGTACGCGAGTGTAGCGCCGCTATCTTGAAATACGCCAAGGAAAGCGGTGTCCCGGTCTTATTGATCGGCCATATCAATAAGGAAGGTAGTATCGCCGGTCCGAAGGTATTGGAGCATATCGTGGATACGGTGTTGCAGTTTGAGGGCGATCAGCATTATATGTATCGTATCTTGCGGAGCATCAAGAACCGTTTCGGCAGTACGGCGGAACTAGGGATTTATGAGATGCGCCAGAACGGGCTTCGTGAGGTCAGCAATCCATCCGAGTTATTATTAACCCAGAATCATGAGGGACTGAGCGGTGTCGCCATCGCCGCCGCTATCGAGGGGGTACGTCCTTTCCTGATCGAGACGCAAGCCTTGGTCAGCTCGGCGGTTTACGGTACGCCGCAACGTAGCGCCACCGGATTCGATTTACGCCGAATGAATATGTTATTGGCGGTATTGGAGAAAAAGGCGGGTTTTAAGTTGATCCAGAAAGATGTTTTCCTGAATATCGCCGGAGGTTTGAAAGTGAATGATCCGGCTATCGATTTGGCGGTAATTAGCTCCATCCTTTCCTCTAGCTTGGATATCAGCATCGAGCCGGGTGTTTGTATGGCCGGAGAGGTAGGCTTGTCCGGAGAGATCCGTCCGGTCAACCGTATTGAGCAACGTATCTTGGAGGCGGAGAAGCTGGGTTTCTCCCGGATTATCATTCCGCATAATAATCTAAAAGGTTTCGATACGGCGAAGAGCAAGATTCAAATCGTACAGGTAAAGAAAGTGGAGGAAGCCTTTCGGCAACTATTCGGTTAATATATAATAAACAATGATAAAAGAATTACAACTCAGGATATTGCCGGAAGAGGCTGTTAATGAGCAATCGCTAAGGCAAGTAGTAGCCCGTGAGACGGGTGAGGCTCCGAAAAATATCCGGGCCGTACGTGTATTGAAACGTTCGATAGACGCACGCCAGCGAACGATATTTGTCAACGTGAAACTGCGTGTTTTCATGAACGAGATGCCTAGCGAGCCGGAATATCAATCGATAGAGTATAAAGATGTCTCGGCAGGGAAACCTGTGATCGTCGTAGGAGCCGGTCCGGGAGGTCTGTTCGCCGCCTTGCGCTTGATAGAGTTAGGTTTGCGCCCCATCATCGTCGAGCGAGGTAAGGACGTGCGGGAACGCAAGAAAGATATCGCCTTGATCAGTCGTGAGCATAAGGTGAACGGAGAATCAAATTATAGTTTTGGTGAGGGCGGTGCCGGCGCTTATTCTGATGGAAAGCTGTATACCCGTAGCAAGAAAAGAGGCTCGGTAGATAAGATACTGAATATCTTTTGCCAGTTTGGGGCAAGTCCCTCTATCTTGGCGGATGCCCATCCGCATATCGGAACCGATAAGCTCCCCCGTGTGATCGAGAATATCCGGGAGCAAATCAAGCGATGCGGAGGTGAGGTACATTTCGAGACCCGTATGGATGCTTTTATCATGAAAGAGAACGAGGTGATCGGCATCGAGACGAATACGGGAAAGAGCTTTTACGGGCCTGTTATCTTAGCTACCGGCCATTCGGCCCGTGATGTCTATAACTATTTATACGAACGCCAGATCCAGATCGAGGCGAAAGGGATCGCGGTCGGTGTTCGTCTGGAACATCCTCAGGAATTGATCGACCAAATCCAGTATCATCGGAAAGAAGGTCGTGGAAAATATCTTCCTGCGGCAGAGTATAGTTTTGTGACGCAAGCGAATAACCGGGGCGTCTATTCCTTCTGTATGTGTCCGGGAGGTTTCGTAGTTCCTGCGGCGAGCGGACCTAAGCAGGTCGTGGTAAATGGAATGTCGCCTTCTAACCGGGGTTCCTGCTGGTCTAACTCAGGGATGGTGGTAGAGATCCGTCCGGAAGATTATTCCGAACTGGTAGGGCAGGAGGAGCTTTATCTTCGGAATGGCGAGAAGGTGGATGCGGACTCCCCATTAGCGTTGATGGCCTTTCAGGAACGTCTGGAAGAGGTCTGTTGGTTGAATGGAGGCATGAAGCAAACGGCTCCCGCCCAGCGCATGGATGATTTCATGCGGAAGAAGAACTCTTTCGATTTACCGGTTTCCTCGTATACGCCGGGTCTGCTGGCCTCTCCGTTGCATTTTTGGATGCCGGAATTCGTGACCAGTCGCCTTCGTGAAGGTTTCCGTTATTTCGGTAAGGTCTCTAGAGGCTTCTTGACCAACGAGGCAACCATGATCGGTGTAGAGACCCGTACATCCGCTCCGGTCCGTATCCTCCGTGATCGGGATACCTATCAACACGTCACGGTAAAAGGTCTTTTCCCTTGCGGTGAGGGAGCGGGGTATGCGGGAGGAATCGTATCCGCTGCCATCGACGGGGAACGTTGTGCGGAAGGAGTGGTGCAAGTCTTAAATTTAATAAAATAGAAAATGAAGTTTATCAAGAGAAGTTGGATGTCTCTTTGTTTGGGCATCTTGGTGTTATTTAATGTTAGTTGTACGGGAAAGAAAGCTGCTTCGGAGGATAAGGATGAGGTATTGTCATACAGTAATCCTTTGTCGGTCCAGTTTGGTGATCCATACGTATTGTTGGCCTCGGACGGACGTTATTATATGTATGGTACCGGTGCCGGCGCTGTAGACGGTTTTTGCGCCTATTCTTCCGATGATTTGATCCATTGGAAACCGGAAGGGCAGGTTTATCGGGGCAATACGCCCGATTCTTGGGCAATCGCTAATTTCTGGGCGCCGGAAGTGTACGAGCGTGACGGGAAGTTCTATATGTTCTTCAGTGCGGATTGGCGGAACAATCCGACCAACGAGGAGGAAAATTTCCGTATCGGCGTAGCTGTGTCGGATAAGCCGACCGGACCATTTAAGGAATTGGCCGATGCTCCTTTGTTCGATCCGGGATATCCTGTAATCGACGGAAACTTGATCGAGGATGAGGATGGCCGTACCTATCTCTATTATTCCCGTTGTTGCTATAAGCATCCGGTAGAAAGCGAGATCGCCGATGAGGCAAAGAAGAAAGGCATGTTCGACTCCGTTGAGGAAAGCTGGATTTACGGGGTGGAGGTCGCTCAGGATCTTACGCACGTAATTGGGGAACCCGTACTTCTGCTGCGTCCACCCGTAAAATTGGATGATGCGCAAAGTGAATGGGAAAGTCGCTCGGTTACCAAAGGGGAGGTCGGACGTCGTTGGACGGAAGGCTCTTTCATGCTACGTCACAACGGCTTGTATTATATGATGTATTCCGCTAATTATTTTGGCGGGGCAAATTATGCGGTGGGATATGCCGTGTCCGAACATCCGTTAGGACCGTTTGAGAAGGCATCTAATAATCCGGTGCTGGAGAAGAACGTGGAAAAAGGCGGTATCGTCACGGGTACCGGACATAATAGCGTTACTTGGTCGAAGGACGGAAAACAAATGTATTGCGTTTATCACGGGCGTACCCAGAAGACAGGGGATGAGCGGGTCGTATTCATCGATAAAATGCGAATCGATGAGAAGGGCCTTCTAGTCGTGGAAGGCCCTACCACCGATCCGCAATCAATTCAATAGTTATTTATCTCTTCCAGCAACGCCACTCGTTCCAATGAGAACGTAGTGTCGTTGCGTTGGATATATTCCAATAGCTCTTTCGCTCTTGCCCGGAGTTTTTTACCTTGCGCCTCCGGCAAAAGGAAACTTTCTTCCAGCAAGGTCTTGGTCGCCAGTTCCATGCGTTGGAGGCCACACGAGTCATCACCGTCCAGATAAGTGCGGATGCCGTCGATAGGCGTGTTCAGCAAGAAATCGTTATCCAGTTTTAAGGATGTGTAGACGGATTGGATTAACTCGGGGTTCTTGCGTGCCCCATCGTTGGAATTACGATTGAAGATGATCTGGGCGATCACTTTGCCCAGTTCCTCGATCTGTACCATGATGAAATCTCTCTTTAACATAGGAGTGGTGAATTATTCGATCGTTATATTTTGGATGCGGATGTCTTTCTTCGGACGGTCATTCTGGTCTTTCGGCTGGGTGGCGATCTGATCCAGAACGTCGAACCCCTCCGTCAGCTCCCCGAAGATCGTATAAGTGCCGTCCAGATGATGGCAACCGCCTACGGTGGTATAAGCCTTCCGTTGCTCGTCCGTAAATAGCAAATGCCCGGGAGTTGCTTGAATAACGGAGTCTATCTGGGCGTTGATCATTCTCAATCGCTTCTGGTATTCCCGTTTGTTACTCATCTTTATCATATTCAACTCGGCACGGACCGGTGCGTAAAACTCCTTCAGGGCCTTTTGCCGGGCCGGATAGTTGGCGGTACGCTCTAACGTATCCAGTTCGGTTTCCCTATAGACCTTCCCCTGCACGATAAAGAATTGCGACATGTCCGATTTCTTTTGCGGGTTGACATCGTCCGGTTGGCGGGGAGCGGCCAAGGCTCCTTTCTTATGGAAATATTTCTCGTTGATCTCGGGCAGGATCTCGGCGGAAGGATCGCCAAAGCCGCATTTGGCACCGGCGGGAGCGTTCTTGGAATCCGGGGCTCCTCCTTGGATCATAAACTCCGGCAGGACACGGGTGAATAAGGTCCCGTTGAAATCCCCCCGTTTCGCCCGTTCGATAAAAGTACGGGTGTGATTAGGCACATCATCGTACAGGATGGCCTTCATAGTACCTACATTGGTTTTAATAACTACCGTTTTTCCAGCTTCTTGCGCCGAGGTGGCTACCACGCAAAGGAACAATGCTGATAAAATGTAATATATCTTTTTCATGAGATTTTAATTTAAAAGGTAAATATAGGTGTTATGTTGTAAAACACAAAGTAAATGCCTAACTTCGCGTCTTTATTAATAGGTAATAAGATTTTTAAAGATTTTAGCATGGATTGGATAAACGATTTATTATGGGGAGAAGGTATCGGGCATTCTATCCTTTTACTATCTTTCGTGATTGCCGCCGGCATTCAGTTGGGAAAGATAAAGGTGTTTGGGATTTCGCTTGGGATTACCTTGGTGTTGTTTGTAGGTATTATTTTAGGGCATTTTGGGTTTACGGTTAACCACAATGTGATTCATTTCTTTAAGGAATTTGGATTGATCTTATTTGTTTATTCGGTAGGTATGCAAGTCGGGCCGGGTTTCTTCTCGTCTTTTAGGCAGGGGGGAATCACGTTGAATATGCTAGCCTGTGGAATTGTCTTCCTTGGCGTGGCTACGGCTTTGGTATTGCATTTCGTGACAGGTATTCCGATGCCTACGATGGTGGGTATTTTATCGGGGGCGGTGACGAATACCCCCGGATTAGGTGCGGCTCAGCAGGCTTATTCCGATATGTACGGGGTTTCTGATAATACGATCGCCTTGGGTTACGCCGTGGCTTATCCGCTGGGCGTGATCGGTATTATTCTTTCGATCATTTTCGTACGTTACGTATTCCGTGTGAATTTCGATAAGGAGAATGACGATTTGAATAAGGAGGATGCCTCGCATACGAATGAGGCGAAACCGATCTCGCTGGTCGTAAAGAACCCTGCGGTTTTCGGTAAGACGGTAGGGGAGTTATCCGGTTTGATGGATCATCTGGATTTCGTGATTTCCCGTGTATGGCGTAATGATAACAAGCAGATCGAGATCGCTTCCGCCGGTACGATCTTGAATGAGGATGATAAGATTTTCGTGATCACGACAGATCAAGATGCCGAGTCCGTAAAGACATTCATCGGCGAGGAGATCGATATGGAGCGCAAGCAATGGATTCGTATGGAGAGCCAGTTTATCAACCGCCGTATCTTGATCACGAAACCAGAGTTGAACGGCAAGAAGCTGGGGCAGTTGAAACTGCGTAAATTATATGGCATCAATATCACCCGTATCAACCGTGCGGGCGTGGACTTGGTCGCTACGCCGGGCCTGACGTTGCAAGTGGGTGACCGTGTGAATGTGGTGGGTACCGAAACCGCTGTCTCGAATGTGGAGAAGGTATTGGGTAACTCCATGAAGCGCTTGAACGAGCCGAATTTGATCACGATCTTTATCGGCATTGCCCTCGGTATTGTTTTGGGTAGTATTCCTATTACGTTCCCGGGCATTCCGCAACCGGTTAAGTTAGGTTTGGCGGGAGGTCCGCTGATCGTGGCGATCTTGATTAGCCGTTTTGGTTACCGTTATAAGCTGGTTACCTATACGACCCAGAGCGCTAACTTGATGTTGCGTGAGATCGGTATCACCCTCTTCCTCGCTTGCGTGGGTATCAGCGCCGGCGATGGTTTTGTGGATACGATCGTGAACAACGGCGGATTCGCTTGGATCGGTTACGGTTTCATTATCACGACGGTTCCTTTACTGATCATCGGTTGTGTAGGCCGCTATTTCTATAAGATCAATTATTTCACCTTAATGGGCTTGATCGCCGGTAGTACGACGGATCCGCCCGCTTTGGCTTACTCGAACGCTACGGCTGGAAACGACGCTCCTTCCGTAGGTTACGCAACGGTATACCCATTGACCATGTTTTTGCGGGTGCTTACGGCGCAATTATTGATCTTGTTCTTCGCTTGATGCGGTAGTTATAATGGTGCCGTCTTACACGTATACCGGCATTGCCTCACACGTATATCGACGTAGGCCTATGCGAACGTAGGCGTGAGGCGATGTCGGTATACGTGCTGGATGGAGTTGACGCCGGGGAAAATAAAAAGCATAGATGTATTAAATTTACCAGATTTCTAAGTAACCCTATTTGATTTTATAACTCTCTCATAACTAACAGCTTGTTCAATTGAGAATTTAAGAACCGATATTAAAAATGCTTGGTAATTATTCTCGAATAGGATACGAATTTAAGAACCGATTAAATATCTTTGCAGTTATGAAAGTGAAATTCAATTTGAGACAGACATCAGACGAAAACAAAGACACGCTGATTTATCTTGTTTGTACAATCAATCACAAACAAGAAAAAATCAGCACTGGACAGAAAGTACGTCCCAAATATTGGGACAAGGAAAGACAAGTCGCTATTGTGGCGAATACATTACCTAAAGCAATTCAACAGCAAAACACTAAAGTAAACAAGGAGTTGAATATACTAAGCATGCGTTTTTCAGAATGGCAGGACTATATGTTAGACCATCCTGAAGAAATCGAATTTGGAGCTGAAAAACTCCGAGTATTTGTCGCAGGAGAAAGAGAAAAATTAAAGGTTAATCCTCTTGACTGGTTTGAAAGTGCAATTCAAGGTAATTCCAACAATAGTGCAGGAACAAAAGGAAAATACATGACCGACCTTAAAATGCTTAGGAAATTTGTCGAAGAAAGTAAGGTTAGAGCAACTGATTTTAGTTGTTTAAACTACACTTTTATAAAGAAGTTCGAGAAATATATGCTTGATAAAGGAATGTCAATGCATACCATTATAAACAGAATTACATCTTTTAAATCATGGCTCAATGATGCTGAAAAACAAGGTTTAATAAATCAGGTAGAAACTGGAATTTCTAAATATGAAAAACCAAGAAATAAGGATGAGGGGAAACAGATTTACTTAACAGAAAATGAATTGAAAAAAATACAAAACATTGAATTGTCAGGTAATGAAGAAAGGGCGAGAGATATATTTGTTTTGCAATGTCAGTTAGGACAAAGATATGCTGATATTATGAACCTTGATAATGCTATAATATCAGATGATAATATAGAATTAGTTCAAATTAAAACTCATAAGAAAGTAATTATTCCTCTAAATAATATAGCAAAGAATATACTTGCTAAATACAATAACAAGTTACCATTTATAAGAAATGAATATATGAACCAACTTATAAAGGAGATTTGTAGAAAAGCAGGGATAGATAAAGAGGAATTAATCACTTATAGAAAAGGAGATAAACAATATGAAGAAAAAGTACAACGTTGGCAGCTTGTAGGAACACATACTGCAAGAAGAACTTTTGTTACCGAGTGCAGAAAACAAGGTTTGGACGATGCTTCAATAATGCGAATAACTGGTCATACATCTACTAAAACAATGAGCGGATATGACAAAAGAACAGGTGCAGATGTAGCTAAAAGATATGCTGAAATTATGAGTACTGAAAATGAAAAAAAAGTGCGTAAAAAGAATGAGAAAAAACAGCAAGCAATTAAAACAATAGAAAATCTTGCTTTATCAGGGGTTAGAGATGTTGAAGTCGCTGCATATTCAGTTCAAAAAGCACTGGATTTAAGCGATGATGATGTTTCTCTCTCAATCGACAACGGTGTAGGAACTGGTCTAATTTATCAAAGAACAGCTGTAAAAAAGGAAATCTCATTAGATAATGAGGAAGAATAACTATATTTGCAATAAATTTAAAACATCTAATTTATGGGACGAGGAAGAATATCAAATGAAGAAAAACAAAAACGATTGCAGCAGGAGTCAATCGACAAATTTGGTTGTGTTCTTAAATCAATATCAGCAACAGAAAAAGTTGAGGAATTGAATGAGCAAATCAAGCACTTAGAAAGTCTGATTGAAAATTGTAAAAATGAAATTCAAGAAATAGAAAAAGAAGCTTTGGAAGAAAGAAAAAGCAAAGCAATAACTTTGTTGCAAGAGTTACCCAATGAAACAATCTGTGAAATAGTCAATCATTTTGAAGAGCGTTTAAAAACTGGGGAAAGCGAAAATAAAAAATAGTGAAATAGTTTATATCGGAACTAAAATAAGGCACTCTCAATCTTAGGGAGTGCCTATTTTTTTTCAAAATAGACTTCTCTTATGAGTTAATAGGAAGTGCGTAGGTCTCATTATTCGATTTTATCGGGTTAAAAATTCACATTATGGTGAAGTTTTTAATTTGTGGCATGTTCATTTTTTTACTACCTAAAAAGTCTGTAAATTTGCATATCAAAAAAAGAAAAATATATAATAAATAAGGGTAGATAAACTCTCATTAAGATGTTGAATATATAAACAAAAAACAAACTAAAATGCTCTATAAAGGTGTTCTATACTCAACTTATGAAGAATTGCAAGCTATCGCAGAAGAAAGATTGTCTAAAGGAGAAAAAAAGAATTTCAATAAAGCACAGATTGGTAGATATATATCAGATATGGGTTATTTAAAAAGAAGAATACAAATAAATGGAGTTAGAAAGTTATATTATTTCAAATCTATGAATAGACCTTAGAATAAAAAGAAAATTTTCCTTTTAAATATAATTTCATCAATTATACATCGTACTCCCTATTTTGGAACTGAAATAAGAACTCCCTTTTTTGGAACTTTAAAAACTCCCAATAATGGAACTTATATAAGATACCTATTATAAAAAGATACCTATATAATAGAAAATTTAAGTCCTAAACGGACTTAGAATTTTGCATCTAATAAAAGTAAATATGATTTTGATATTATCAAAAAATATTCGATTTAAAGACAGAAAGCAAGCTAAAAAATATTTAGGATGTGCATACTATAATAGATTGTTAAAGCAAAAAGATATCCTCTTTATAAATACAGAAAATCACATTGCTAACAATGGAACGACAAACAAAAATAACAAAGGAAATATCTATGCTTGAAAACAAAGATGCACTATTATATTCAGTTATAAAAATGAATAGCAATTATTATAATGGTTATTCGGAAATAGCTGAGACGAAATTATCAGAACTTTCAGGGATACCAATAAGCACTATAAAGAAGCATAGACCAAAATTATTAAAGACTGGAATATTTTCATCATGGAGTTATTTTAAAGATAAATTAGGACACAATCGCATACGCTATCAAATGGAAATTAATCCTGAAAATTATTTCATTCTTAAAAATACATTTTTTAGTAACAATAAACTAAATGAAGAAGAAAAAGGTTTTCTTCTGAAATTAAAAACAATAACTACCAACAACACAAACCTTATTCCATATAATAAAACAAAGATAAAATCATTGATGAAAATCGGAAAGAATAATGACCTTATAAAAAGATTAACTGAAAAAGGATATGTTTTAAGATTTGAGACAGATAAATATTATCTGAATAATAATGATATTTTATTCTCGTCAAATGAGGAGAGAGAAAAAGTTTATAGAATGATTGAAAAGATGTGTTTAAATAGAGAAATTATTCCACCACCATTTGACAAAAATAGATTAGATAAAATCAAATATAAATTTCCTTTATTAAAGTTGGAAGAACAGCTAAATAAGAGATGTTCCGAGTTTAAAAATGGAGACTTATATGAATATATTTTCAAATGTTTTAATATTACTCAAAAACAACCACTTAAAAATACTTATGATGAGCCTTGTCTTATTTTGTAAATATGACAAATATCTTCCTGAATAGAATGATAAAAAACATGCCAATATCGGTTCTAAATCATTCTTATACCGTACTTCTTTCAGTTGGTGTAAGAGGGTAGCGAATTACTTGTGTCCTTACAAACGCCCCCCTATCCTTTGGACTGAAAATCTCTTTTACAAATCTGTTGGTACACTAAAAAGCATTTGATTTTTTCACAAATAACTCATTGAAATGTAGCCTGATTTATAACATCTATAATAATATGCACAAATGCTACCTGATTGTAACAAACAATTTCAAGGGACATTTTTGCATTATTTCTTTTTGTTCTTTTGAGATATAAACACTTTTGAGTATCTTTGTCCCAATCTCAGTAATGGGAGGACATATTTACGAGGTGTTACAACATTAACTTCTATTCTCAAATTCTCGCAAAATTTGAATAGGCATGAAGTTGATAGCAGTAGCACCACATCATTTGATATATACCTGCCTTATGTCTTTATAAGGCTTTGGATATTGTCAAATTGGTGTGGGCTATTGTTTTATCTAATCCATGCCAAAGGCGATGCGAGAAGCCAGAGAATAGGGTCGATAAAGCAAGTAGTTCCACACCATTTTTTTGTCTATATAAGTGGAATTTCATTCTTAAAATAACATTTTCTCGGGAGAAAAATATGTTTGGTTTGAGGACTTAATTAACAGATTAAATAACTTAAAAAACAAGATTTATGAGAACGAAATTCAACTTACTTGCAACCTTATTAATGGTTGTTTTGTGTGTCGGTTTTACATCATGTAGCGATGATGAAAAGGACGAAATTCAGGACGATAAAACATTAGATTTATTAATAGGAAGCTGGGAATACGAACTTTCAAGTTTTACAGATGAAGAGGGTAATGTTGTTTCACGTCAAATGGAAACTGTAACTTTCAATTCTGATATGAGTTGGACGGGAGTAGATTATTATATCGAAGTTGGTTACCCTGATAAAGAAACTGAAAAATGGGGAGAGGGAACATATAGTTATAATAAAACAACAAAAGAACTGACTTTAAATAACAACATATTTGAGTCGGGGATTATGAAAATTTTGAAAATCACAGAAAATGAATTGTCGTGGTTTGACGGAGAAGATATAATGAATTATACACGAAAAAAATAACACTTTTTTGATAATTAAAAAGGCATCATTAGAAATTTATTTTTTCTTTTGGTGTCTTTTTTTATTTCATAAAACAACCGAGTAAAAAAGAGCTATTAGACGGATAAAAAAATCTTCGGAGCATAGAAAGCTACTTAGAATTTTGTCTATATTTGTGAGCAGTTACGAGAGAGTTAAAAAAGTAACAAATAAGGTCTATTTTTAAGAACGAACGATATTTCGCATACCTAAACATACAAATATCAGCAGTTTACAAAACAACTTATAAATTTTCCAGTTTAAAAGGCAATGTTATTCGTAGCATTGCCTTTTTTGTTAGCTTTGTGGGAGTATAATCTAATTAATATCGTGAAAAGAATGAGTGTAGTCAAGAAAAACGCTTATATCGGAGTGGATTTAGGGGGGACGAATATGCGTGCCGGCCGTATCGCAGGGGATCGATTAGTGGCTCAGGGGAACGCCCCGACTCCCCAGGACGCCGCGGATTGTGGGGAGACATTGGAGGCTTTGATAGAGGTGATCCGTTCCGTGTGGGACGAGGGCGTGGTAGCTATCGGTATCGGTGTGCCGAGCGTGGTGGATCGTGAGAAGGGGATCGTATATAACGTAGTGAATATCCCGCATTGGGAAGAGGTACATTTGAAGGAGATCTTGGAGGCTCGCTTCTCCGTGCCGGTTTATGTGGATAACGACGCGAATTGCTTCGCTTTGGGTGAGCGTATCTTTGGCGACGGAAAGACGGTTGATAACTTCGTGGGCCTCACCTTGGGTACAGGCTTGGGGGGTGGAATTATCCAGAAAGGCAAGCTGCTGGCCGACGCTAATTGTGGCTCGGGAGAGTTTGGCATGATTCCCTACCAAGGACAGATCTTGGAATATTTCTGTAGCGGTTCCTATTTCATGAACGTATGGGGCGTGGATGGGAAGGAGATGTACACCCGTGCGATGCGGAAGGACGAGCAGGCGCTGGAGGCTTATCGGCAGGGGGGGGGGCAAGTGGGCCGCCGCCTCGAGTCTTCCTACA
>OBVG01000208.1_pt1 | contig 70312 bp, 53 predicted proteins | sample 1501271 | NCBI WGS metagenome assembly OBVG01 (sample SAMEA2579934, study PRJEB22360) | human gut metagenome | biome: human gut; feature: human-associated habitat; material: faeces | place: Denmark | collected 2008/2010 | reverse complement strand
TGAGCAGCATGACGATTACCGCTGGCTGACGCCGGACGCGCTGCTCGCCAGTAACGATGTTCACGCTAACAGCCGCGCCTATTTTCTCGCTGAGAAGCGTGCCGGAGTACCCGGATTATGAAAATACTGGTCTACGGCATTAACTACTCGCCGGAGTTAACCGGTATCGGCAAATACACCGGCGAGATGGTGGAATGGCTGGCGGCGCAAGGTCATGAGGTGCGGGTTATTACCGCACCGCCTTACTACCCGCAGTGGCAGGTGGGCGAGAACTATTCCGCCTGGCGCTACAAACGAGAAGAGGGGGCCGCCACGGTGTGGCGCTGCCCGCTGTACGTGCCAAAACAGCCGAGCACCCTGAAACGCTTGTTGCATCTCGGCAGTTTTGCCGTCAGCAGTTTCTTTCCACTGATGGCGCAACGTCGCTGGAAGCCGGATCGCATTATCGGCGTAGTGCCAACGCTGTTTTGCACGCCGGGAATGCGCCTGCTGGCGAAGCTCTCTGGTGCGCGTACCGTGCTGCATATTCAGGATTACGAAGTGGACGCCATGCTGGGGCTGGGCCTTGCCGGAAAAGGCAAAGGCGGCAAAGTGGCACAGCTGGCAACGGCGTTCGAACGTAGCGGACTGCATAACGTCGATAACGTCTCCACGATTTCGCGTTCAATGATGAATAAAGCCATCGAAAAAGGCGTGGCGGCGGAAAACGTCATCTTCTTCCCCAACTGGTCGGAAATTGCCCGTTTTCAGCATGTTGCAGATGCCGATGTTGACGCCCTTCGTAACCAGCTTGACCTGCCGGATAACAAAAAAATCATTCTTTACTCCGGCAATATTGGTGAAAAGCAGGGGCTGGAAAACGTTATTGAAGCTGCCGATCGTCTGCGCGATGAACCGCTGATTTTTGCCATTGTCGGGCAGGGCGGCGGCAAAGCGCGGCTGGAAAAAATGGCGCAGCAGCGTGGACTGCGCAACATGCAATTTTTCCCGCTGCAATCGTATGACGCTTTACCCGCACTGCTGAAGATGGGCGATTGCCATCTGGTGGTGCAAAAACGCGGCGCGGCAGATGCCGTATTGCCGTCGAAACTGACCAATATTCTGGCGGTAGGCGGTAACGCGGTGATTACCGCAGAGGCCCACACAGAACTGGGGCAGCTTTGCGAAACCTTTCCGGGCATTGCGGTTTGCGTTGAACCGGAATCGGTTGAGGCGCTGGTGGCGGGGATTCGTCAGGCGCTCCTGCTGCCCAAACACAACACGGTGGCACGTGAATATGCCGAACGCACGCTCGATAAAGAGAACGTGTTACGTCAATTTATAAATGATATTCGGGGATAATTATGGCGCAGTCGAAACTCTATCCAGTTGTGATGGCAGGTGGCTCCGGTAGCCGCTTATGGCCGCTTTCCCGCGTACTTTATCCCAAGCAGTTTTTATGCCTGAAAGGCGATCTCACCATGCTGCAAACCACCATCTGCCGCCTGAACGGCGTGGAGTGCGAAAGCCCGGTGGTGATTTGCAATGAGCAGCACCGCTTTATTGTCGCGGAACAGCTGCGCCAACTGAACAAACTCACCGAGAACATTATTCTGGAACCTGCAGGGCGTAACACTGCACCTGCCATTGCGCTGGCGGCGCTGGCGGCAAAACGTCATAGCCCGGAGAGCGACCCGTTAATGCTGGTATTGGCGGCGGATCATGTGATTGCCGATGAAGACGCGTTCCGTGCCGCCGTGCGTAATGCCATGCCGTATGCCGAAGCGGGCAAGCTGGTGACCTTCGGCATTGTGCCGGATCTACCTGAAACCGGATATGGCTATATTCGTCGCGGTGAAGTATCTGCGGGTGAGCAGGATACGGTGGCCTTTGAAGTGGCGCAGTTTGTCGAAAAACCGAATCTGGAAACCGCCCAGGCCTATGTGGCAAGCGGCGAATATTACTGGAACAGCGGCATGTTCCTGTTCCGCGCCGGACGCTATCTCGAAGAACTGAAAAAATATCGCCCGGATATTCTCGACGCCTGTGAACAAGCGATGAGCGCCGTCGATCCGGATCTCGATTTTATTCGCGTGGATGAAGAAGCGTTTCTGGCCTGCCCGGAAGAGTCGGTGGATTACGCGGTCATGGAACGTACGGCAGATGCCGTTGTGGTGCCGATGGATGCGGGCTGGAGCGATGTCGGTTCCTGGTCTTCATTATGGGAGATCAGCGCCCACACCGCCGAGGGCAACGTTTGCCACGGTGATGTGATTAATCACAAAACTGAAAACAGCTATGTGTACGCCGAATCTGGCCTGGTCACCACCGTCGGGGTGAAAGATCTGGTAGTGGTGCAGACCAAAGATGCGGTGCTGATTGCCGACCGTAACGCGGTGCAGGATGTGAAAAAAGTGGTCGAGCAGATCAAAGCCGATGGTCGCCATGAGCATCGGGTGCATCGCGAAGTGTATCGTCCGTGGGGCAAATATGACTCTATCGACGCGGGCGACCGCTACCAGGTGAAACGCATCACCGTGAAACCGGGCGAGGGCTTGTCGGTACAGATGCACCATCACCGCGCGGAACACTGGGTAGTGGTCGCGGGAACGGCAAAAGTCACCATTGATGGTGATATCAAACTGCTTGGTGAAAACGAGTCCATTTATATTCCGCTGGGGGCGACGCACTGCCTGGAAAACCCGGGGAAAATTCCGCTCGATTTAATTGAAGTGCGCTCCGGCTCTTATCTCGAAGAGGATGATGTGGTGCGCTTCGCGGATCGCTACGGACGGGTGTAAACGTCGCATCAGGAGCTGTTTGTCGGATGCGGCGTGAACGCCTTATCCGACCTACGGTTCGGGTTTGTAGTCCTGATAAGACGCGGCAGCGTCGCATCAGGCAATGAATGCGAAACCGAGATGTAAATAACGACAAAAACAAAATTGGCCGTTTCGGTCAGGGCCAACTATTGCCTGAAAAAGGGTAACGACATGAAAAAATTAACCTGCTTTAAAGCCTATGATATTCGCGGGAAATTAGGCGAAGAACTGAATGAAGATATCGCCTGGCGCATTGGTCGCGCCTATGGCGAATTTCTCAAACCGAAAACCATTGTGTTAGGCGGTGATGTCCGTCTCACCAGCGAAACCTTAAAACTGGCGCTGGCAAAAGGTTTACAGGATGCGGGCGTTGACGTGCTGGATATTGGTATGTCCGGCACCGAAGAGATCTATTTCGCCACGTTCCATCTCGGCGTGGATGGCGGCATTGAAGTTACCGCCAGCCATAATCCGATGGATTACAACGGCATGAAGCTGGTGCGCGAGGGGGCTCGCCCGATCAGCGGTGATACCGGACTGCGCGATGTCCAGCGCCTGGCTGAAGCCAACGACTTTCCTCCCGTCGATGAAACCAAACGCGGTCGCTATCAGCAAATCAACCTGCGTGACGCTTACGTTGATCACCTGTTCGGTTATATCAATGTCAAAAATCTCACGCCGCTCAAGCTGGTGATCAACTCCGGGAATGGCGCAGCGGGTCCGGTGGTGGACGCCATTGAAGCCCGCTTTAAAGCCCTCGGCGCGCCCGTGGAATTAATCAAAGTACACAACACACCGGACGGCAATTTCCCCAACGGTATTCCTAACCCGCTGCTACCGGAATGTCGCGACGACACCCGCAATGCGGTCATCAAACACGGCGCGGATATGGGCATTGCCTTTGATGGCGATTTTGACCGCTGTTTCCTGTTTGACGAAAAAGGGCAGTTTATCGAGGGCTATTACATTGTCGGCCTGCTGGCAGAAGCATTCCTCGAAAAAAATCCCGGCGCGAAGATCATCCACGATCCACGTCTCTCCTGGAACACCGTTGATGTGGTGACTGCCGCAGGTGGCACGCCGGTAATGTCGAAAACCGGACACGCCTTTATTAAAGAACGTATGCGCAAGGAGGACGCCATCTACGGTGGCGAAATGAGCGCTCACCATTACTTCCGTGATTTCGCTTACTGCGACAGCGGCATGATCCCGTGGCTACTGGTAGCCGAACTGGTGTGCCTGAAAGAGAAAACGCTGGGCGAACTGGTACGCGACCGGATGGTGGCGTTTCCGGCAAGCGGTGAGATCAACAGCAAACTGGCGCAACCCGCTGAGGCGATTAACCGCGTGGAACAGCATTTTAGCCGTGAGGCGCTGGCGGTGGATCGTACCGATGGCATCAGTATGACCTTTGCCGACTGGCGTTTTAACCTGCGCTCCTCCAACACCGAACCGGTGGTGCGGTTGAATGTGGAATCGCGCGGTGATGTGCCGCTGATGGAAGCGCGAACGCGAACTCTGCTGACGTTGCTGAACGAGTAATGTCGGATCTTCCCTTACCCCACTGCGGGTAAGGGGCTAATAACAGGAACAACGATGACAAATCTAAAAAAGCGCGAGCGAGCGAAAACCAATGCATCGTTAATCTCTATGGTGCAACGCTTTTCAGATATCACCATCATGTTTGCCGGACTATGGCTGGTTTGCGAAGTGAGCGGCCTGTCATTCCTCTACATGCACCTGTTGGTGGCACTGATTACGCTGGTGGTGTTCCAGATGCTGGGCGGCATCACCGATTTTTATCGCTCATGGCGCGGTGTTCGGGCAGCGACAGAATTTGCTCTGTTGCTACAAAACTGGACGTTAAGCGTGATTTTCAGCGCCGGACTGGTGGCGTTCAACAATGATTTCGACACGCAACTGAAAATCTGGCTGGCGTGGTATGGGCTGACCAGCATCGGACTGGTGGTTTGCCGTTCATGTATTCGTATTGGGGCGGGCTGGCTGCGTAATCATGGCTATAACAAGCGCATGGTCGCCGTAGCGGGGGATTTAGCCGCCGGACAAATGCTGATGGAGAGCTTCCGTAATCAGCCGTGGTTAGGGTTTGAAGTGGTGGGGGTTTACCACGACCCGAAACCGGGCGGCGTTTCTAACGACTGGGCGGGTAACCTGCAACAGCTGGTCGAGGATGCTAAAGCGGGTAAGATTCATAACGTCTATATCGCGATGCAAATGTGCGACGGCGCGCGAGTGAAAAAACTGGTCCATCAACTGGCGGACACCACCTGTTCGGTGCTGCTGATCCCCGATGTCTTTACCTTCAACATTCTCCATTCACGTCTCGAAGAGATGAACGGCGTTCCGGTGGTGCCGCTGTATGACACGCCGCTTTCCGGGGTTAACCGCCTGCTAAAACGTGCGGAAGACATTGTGCTGGCGACGCTGATCTTGCTGCTGATCTCCCCGGTGCTGTGCTGTATTGCGCTGGCGGTGAAACTCAGTTCACCTGGGCCGGTTATTTTCCGCCAGACTCGCTATGGCATGGATGGCAAGCCGATCAAAGTGTGGAAGTTCCGTTCCATGAAAGTGATGGAGAACGACAAAGTGGTGACTCAGGCGACGCAGAACGATCCGCGCGTCACCAAAGTGGGGAACTTTCTGCGCCGCACCTCGCTGGATGAACTGCCGCAGTTTATCAATGTGCTGACCGGGGGGATGTCGATTGTCGGTCCACGTCCGCACGCAGTAGCGCATAACGAACAGTATCGCCAGCTCATTGAAGGCTACATGCTGCGCCACAAAGTGAAACCGGGCATTACCGGCTGGGCGCAGATTAATGGCTGGCGCGGCGAAACCGACACGCTGGAGAAAATGGAAAAACGCGTCGAGTTCGACCTTGAGTACATCCGCGAATGGAGCGTCTGGTTCGATATCAAAATCGTTTTCCTGACGGTGTTCAAAGGTTTCGTTAACAAAGCGGCATATTGATATGAGCTTACGTGAAAAAACCATCAGCGGCGCGAAGTGGTCGGCGATTGCCACGGTGATCATCATCGGCCTCGGGCTGGTGCAGATGACCGTGCTGGCGCGGATTATCGACAACCACCAGTTCGGCCTGCTGACTGTGTCGCTGGTGATTATCGCGCTGGCAGATACGCTTTCTGACTTCGGTATCGCTAACTCGATTATTCAGCGAAAAGAAATCAGTCACCTTGAACTCACCACGTTGTACTGGCTGAACGTCGGGCTGGGGATCGTGGTGTGCGTGGCGGTGTTTTTGTTGAGTGATCTCATCGGCGACGTGCTGAATAACCCGGACCTGGCACCGTTGATTAAAACATTGTCGCTGGCGTTTGTGGTGATCCCCCACGGGCAACAGTTCCGCGCGTTGATGCAGAAGGAGCTGGAGTTCAACAAAATCGGCATGATCGAAACCAGCGCGGTGCTGGCGGGCTTCACTTTTACGGTGGTTAGCGCCCATTTCTGGCCGCTGGCGATGACCGCGATCCTCGGTTATCTGGTCAATAGTGCGGTGAGAACGCTGCTGTTTGGCTACTTTGGTCGAAAAATTTATCGCCCCGGTCTGCATTTCTCGCTGGCGTCTGTGGCACCAAACTTACGTTTTGGTGCCTGGCTGACGGCGGACAGCATCATCAACTATCTCAATACCAACCTTTCAACGCTGGTGCTGGCGCGTATTCTCGGCGCGGGCGTGGCAGGGGGATACAACCTGGCGTACAACGTGGCCGTTGTGCCGCCGATGAAGCTGAACCCAATCATCACCCGTGTGTTGTTTCCGGCGTTTGCCAAAATTCAGGACGATACCGAAAAGCTGCGCGTCAACTTCTACAAGCTGCTGTCGGTGGTGGGGATTATCAACTTTCCGGCGCTGCTCGGGCTGATGGTGGTGTCAAATAACTTTGTACCGCTGGTATTTGGCGAAAAGTGGAACAGCATTATTCCGGTGCTGCAATTGCTGTGTGTGGTGGGGCTACTGCGCTCCGTGGGTAACCCGATTGGTTCGCTGCTGATGGCGAAAGCGCGGGTCGATATCAGCTTTAAATTCAACGTATTCAAAACATTTCTGTTTATTCCGGCGATTGTTATTGGTGGGCAGATGGCGGGCGCAATCGGCGTCACGTTCGGTTTCCTGCTGGTGCAGATTATCAACACCATTCTGAGTTACTTCGTGATGATTAAACCGGTTCTTGGTTCCAGTTATCGCCAGTACATCCTGAGTTTGTGGCTGCCGTTTTATCTCTCGTTGCCGACGCTGGTGGTCAGTTATGCGCTGGGCATTGTGCTGAAAGGGCAACTGGCGCTGGGGATGCTGCTGGCGGTGCAAATAGCCGCGGGCGTGCTGGCGTTTGTGGTGATGATTGTGCTGTCGCGCCATCCGCTGGTGGTGGAAGTGAAGCGTCAGTTTTGTCGCAGCGAAAAAATGAAAATGCTTTTACGGGCGGGGTGAGTTGTTGTTTTCGGTTCCGACAACGGTTGCCGGGTGCAGCGTAAAACGCCTTATCCATCCTACGGTTCTGTGCTCGGGTCTTGTAGGCCTGATAAGACGCGTCAGCGTCGCATCAGGCACTGAATGCCGGATGCGGCGTGAACGCCTTATCCGGCCTACGGTTCTGTGCTCGGGTCTTGTAGGCCTGATAAGACGTGCCAGCGTCGCATCAGGCAAAAAACGGCAACGAACACAACAAACACAGCCTCACCTGGCATCAAATTTATGAGGAAAAAATGAAATTACTTATTCTGGGCAACCACACTTGCGGCAACCGCGGCGACAGCGCCATCCTGCGCGGCTTACTTGATGCCATCAACATCCTCAATCCACACGCCGAAGTGGACGTGATGAGCCGCTATCCGGTCAGTTCTTCCTGGCTGCTCAACCGCCCGGTAATGGGCGATCCGCTGTTCCTGCAAATGAAACAACACAATAGCGCGGCGGGCGTTGTCGGGCGCGTTAAAAAAGTCCTCCGTCGCCGCTATCAACACCAGGTACTGCTCTCACGCGTCACCGACACTGGCAAGCTGCGCAATATCGCCATCGCCCAGGGATTCACCGACTTCGTGCGCCTGCTGTCAGGTTACGACGCCATTATTCAGGTCGGCGGATCGTTTTTTGTCGATCTCTATGGCGTGCCGCAGTTTGAACATGCACTTTGCACGTTTATGGCGAAAAAGCCGCTGTTTATGATTGGTCACAGCGTCGGTCCCTTCCAGGATGAGCAATTTAACCAACTGGCGAACTATGTCTTTGGTCATTGCGACGCGCTGATCCTGCGCGAATCGGTCAGCCTCGATCTAATGAAACGCAGCAATATCACTACCGCAAAAGTGGAACATGGCGTTGATACCGCGTGGCTGGTCGATCACCACACCGAAGATTTCACCGCCAGCTATGCCGTCCAACACTGGCTGGACGTTGCCGCACAACAGAAAACGGTGGCAATTACCCTGCGCGAACTGGCACCGTTCGACAAACGTCTCGGCACCACTCAACAAGCGTATGAAAAAGCCTTTGCCGGGGTGGTCAATCGCATTCTCGATGAAGGGTATCAGGTGATTGCGCTCTCCACCTGTACGGGCATCGACAGCTATAACAAAGACGACCGCATGGTGGCGCTTAATCTGCGCCAGCACATCAGCGATCCTGCCCGTTACCACGTAGTGATGGATGAACTCAACGATCTGGAAATGGGCAAAATTCTGGAGGCCTGTGAACTCACCGTCGGTACGCGCCTGCACTCTGCCATTATCTCGATGAATTTCTCCACTCCGGCAATTGCCATCAACTACGAACATAAATCCGCCGGGATTATGCAGCAGCTGGGACTGCCAGAGATGGCGATTGATATCCGTCATTTACTGGACGGCAGCCTGCAAGCGATGGTTGCGGATACCTTAGGCCAGCTTCCGGCGCTGAACGCACGACTTAACGAAGCTGTCAGTCGTGAGCGTCAGACGGGAATGCAGATGGTGCAATCTGTGCTTGAGCGCATCGGGGAGGTGAAATGAAGGTCGGCTTCTTTTTACTGAAATTTCCGTTGTCGTCAGAAACCTTCGTCCTCAATCAAATTACCGCGTTTATTGATATGGGATTTGAGGTGGAGATTGTTGCGCTGCAAAAAGGCGACACCCAGAACACCCACGCGGCATGGACGAAATACAACCTTGCCGCCAGAACCCGCTGGTTACAGGACGAACCTACGGGCAAAGTGGCGAAACTGCGCCACCGAGCCAGTCAGACCTTGCGCGGCATTCATCGTAAAAATACCTGGCAGGCGCTCAACCTCAAACGCTATGGTGCCGAGTCGCGGAACCTGATTTTGTCTGCCATTTGCGGCCAGGTCGCAACACCGTTTCGCGCCGATGTGTTCATCGCTCATTTTGGCCCTGCGGGGGTAACCGCAGCAAAACTACGCGAACTGGGTGTCATTCGCGGCAAAATTGCCACCATCTTCCACGGTATTGATATATCCAGTCGGGAAGTGCTCAACCACTACACTCCCGAATATCAGCAACTGTTTCGCCGTGGCGACCTGATGTTACCGATAAGCGATCTGTGGGCCGGAAGGCTGCAAAAAATGGGCTGCCCGAGGGAAAAAATCGCCGTATCGCGCATGGGCGTAGATATGACGCGCTTTAGCCCGCGTCCCGTGAAAGCGCCCGCAACACCGCTGGAAATCATCTCCGTCGCACGCTTAACCGAAAAAAAAGGCCTGCATGTGGCGATCGAAGCCTGCCGTCAGTTGAAAGAGCAGGGCATAGCATTTCGCTATCGCATCCTCGGCATTGGCCCGTGGGAACGACGCCTGCGTACCCTCATCGAACAATATCAACTGGAAGATGTGGTAGAGATGCCGGGCTTTAAACCGAGCCACGAAGTGAAAGCGATGCTCGACGACGCGGATGTCTTCCTGTTGCCATCGGTAACGGGCGCGGATGGCGATATGGAAGGCATTCCAGTGGCGCTAATGGAAGCGATGGCGGTCGGCATTCCGGTGGTTTCTACTCTGCATAGCGGAATACCGGAATTAGTGGAGGCTGACAAATCCGGCTGGCTGGTGCCTGAGAACGATGCTCGCGCACTGGCACAACGTCTGGCGGCATTTAGCCAACTGGACACCGACGAACTGGCTCCGGTCGTCAAACGTGCGCGCGAAAAAGTCGAACACGATTTTAACCAGCAGGTGATTAATCGAGAACTCGCCAGCTTGCTGCAAGCTTTATAGAGGAGAACGCATGCCATTTAAAAAACTCTCCCGACGCACCTTCCTGACGGCAAGCTCGGCGCTTGCCTTCCTCCATACCCCTTTCGCTCGCGCACTTCCCGCCCGACAAAGCGTTAACATTAACGACTACAACCCACACGACTGGATCGCCTCATTTAAACAAGCCTTCAGCGAAGGGTATACGGTCGTCGTGCCTGCCGGATTGGTTTGTGACAATATCAACACAGGTATCTTTATCCCTCCCGGTAAAACGTTACACATCCTTGGAAGCCTGCGCGGCAACGGCAGAGGGCGATTTGTCTTACAGGACGGCAGCCAGGTGACAGGGGAGGAGGGCGGCAGTATGCATAACATCACCCTGGATGTGCGCGGCTCTGACTGCACCATCAAAGGGCTGGCGATGAGCGGCTTTGGCCCGGTAACGCAGATTTATATTGGCGGCAAAAACAAACGGGTCATGCGTAACCTGACCATCGATAACCTGACCATTAGCCACGCTAATTACGCCATCTTACGGCAGGGATTTCATAACCAGATTATCGGTGCCAACATCACCAATTGTAAGTTCAGCGACTTACAGGGGGACGCTATTGAATGGAACGTGGCGATTAACGACAGTGATATTTTGATATCTGACCATGTTATCGAGCGCATCAACTGTACCAACGGCAAAATCAACTGGGGCATCGGCATAGGTCTTGCGGGAAGTACCTACGATAACAACTACCCGGAAGACCAGGCAGTGAAAAACTTTGTCGTGGCGAATATCACGGGATCGGATTGTCGGCAGTTGATCCATGTTGAAAATGGTAAACATTTTGTTATTCGTAATATCAAAGCCCGCAATATCACGCCGGATTTCAGTAAGAAAGCAGGTATTGATAACGCCACAGTCGCTATTTACGGTTGTGACAATTTCGTGATTGATAATATTGAAATGATTAATAGCGCCGGGATGTTAATCGGCTATGGGGTAATTAAAGGCAAATATCTCTCGATACCGCAAAATTTCCGAGTGAATAATATTCAACTGGATAACACCCATCTTGCTTATAAATTGCGCGGTATCCAAATCTCCGCCGGGAATGCTGTCTCCTTTGTGGCGCTGACTAACATTGAGATGAAGCGTGCGTCGCTGGAGTTACACAACAAACCGCAACATCTTTTTATGCGTAATATCAAAGTGATGCAGGAATCCTCAGTTGGACCAGCATTGAGCATGAACTTCGACATGCGCAAAGACGTTCGCGGCGTCTTTATGGCGAAAAAAGAAACCCTGCTATCTCTTGCAAATGTTCATGCGGTGAATGAAAGAGGGCAAAGCTCCGTCGATATCGACAGGATTAATCACCATATTGTTAATGTGGAAAAGATTAACTTTAGATTGCCGGAACGGAGGGAGTAGATTTGCGACCATTCCTGGAAAAATGGAGCCATACTTAGGAACAATGCTACTGCAATCCACAACGAAGCGGCGTAACATCACAAGTAATTCAGTAATCAATTCAGGGTAATTGATGCTGGCGAAAAAAATCGAACAAGCTATAATTCAGCAACCATTTTACAGGTGGATGAAATAATGACGAATTTAAAAGCAGTTATTCCTGTAGCGGGTCTTGGGATGCATATGTTGCCTGCCACTAAGGCGATTCCCAAAGAGATGCTACCGATCGTCGACAAGCCAATGATTCAGTACATTGTTGACGAGATTGTGGCTGCAGGGATCAAAGAAATCCTCCTGGTAACTCACGCGTCCAAGAACGCGGTCGAAAACCACTTCGACACCTCTTATGAATTAGAATCTCTCCTTGAGCAGCGCGTGAAGCGTCAACTGCTGGCGGAAGTACAATCTATCTGTCCGCCGGGCGTGACCATTATGAACGTGCGTCAGGGTGAACCTTTAGGTTTAGGCCACTCCATTTTATGTGCGCGGCCTGCCATTGGTGACAATCCATTTGTCGTGGTGCTGCCAGACGTTGTGATCGACGACGCCAGCGCCGACCCGCTGCGCTACAACCTTGCTGCCATGATTGCACGATTCAACGAAACGGGTCGTAGCCAGGTGCTGGCAAAACGTATGCCGGGTGACCTCTCTGAATACTCGGTCATCCAGACCAAAGAACCACTGGACCGTGAAGGTAAAGTCAGCCGCATTGTTGAATTTATCGAAAAACCGGATCAGCCGCAGACGTTGGACTCAGACATCATGGCCGTTGGTCGCTATGTGCTTTCTGCCGATATTTGGCCGGAACTTGAACGCACGCAGCCAGGTGCATGGGGGCGTATTCAGCTGACTGATGCCATCGCTGAACTGGCGAAAAAACAGTCCGTTGATGCTATGCTGATGACAGGTGACAGCTACGACTGCGGTAAAAAAATGGGTTATATGCAGGCATTTGTGAAGTATGGACTACGCAACCTGAAAGAAGGGGCGAAGTTCCGTAAAGGGATTGAGAAGCTGTTAAGCGAATAATGAAAATCTGACCGGATGTAACGGTTGATAAGAAAATTATAACGGCAGTGAAGATTCGTGGCGAAAGTAATTTGTTGCGAATTTTCCTGCCGTTGTTTTATATAAACAATCAGAATAACAACGAGTTAGCAATAGGATTTTAGTCAAAGTTTTCCAGGATTTTCCTTGTTTCCAGAGCGGATTGGTAAGACAATTAGCGTTTGAATTTTTCGGGTTTAGCGCGAGTGGGTAACGCTCGTCACATCGTAGGCATGCATGCAGTGCTCTGGTAGCTGTAAAGCCAGGGGCGGTAGCGTATGTTAAAATAATGATATTTTCGATGTGACCAATTATAAGGCTCCTAACTCTACTTAAGATATTAAATATCAATTATATATGTTGGCTCATTAATATAAGAAGTCTTCATTGATTTAGATTTATGGTGTTATAATAATTGAGAAGCCATAGAAATGCCATTTTAATTGAGTGCGATTACTTTGAGAGTAAACAATGCTAACTTTACTGGTTTTATTCGTATTATTTATAGCGTTAGTAGGCAGGAAATATAACAGGTATGGGATTTATTACTCTTGTTTTATTTTTTTCTATGTGGTCTGCCATTATTTTTATTTTTTAACTAAAGATGGATTTTATCATATTGAACTGGATTCAGATGAGGGGCTTTCTTTCCTGCAAACATCAATTTTGCTAATATTAATTATTATTACTTATAGGACATTATCCTCTATTTTTAAAATACGTGAACCTATATTAAATGGCGTGATAATTGGTTCTGGATATGTTTTATTACTGATGTTATATTTCTTGGGCGTTTTATCTTACGTACTACAAAATGGAATTGCACTAGGATTATCATATAATGACCGATTAACAGCCAACACAGGTGGCGGATTATCTATAATATTAATGTATGCATACATACCAGCATTAATCCTTATTTATATATCAAAACCCTCTAAGATTAGCTTAATTATATGTTTATTATTAAGTGTGTTTTGCGGTTTGATTTATTATGTTGTGATAGGGGGTTCTAGAAATGTTCTAGCAGCTGGAATATTTTCACTTATCTACTTGGCTCTATATTTCAAACATATCACAAAGAAGTTTCTGGCATTGATTATCGTTTGTGGTGTATTCACATTAATGATATTAGAACTATATCGTTATGCAAATAATATCACTGATGCTATAAATTTTATTATGAATGGAGGAATGGAAGTAATATTATTTGCATTCGAATCTTTTTCACCAATGCATGCTGTGATAAATATTAATGAAGCACTAGATAAGAGACTAATTGAACCTCAATACCTGTCAACTTTTTTTAATGAGTTTTCTATTATCATCCCAAGATTTCTATGGGAAGATAAACCGATAAATGTTTTAAACAACGGATATTTTTATACTACTGAAGTTCTATCTTTAGACACTAATTTAACTATGTCGCCAACTTTTTTAGGAACATCCTTAATAATGTTTGGTAGTTGGTTCTATTGGGTAGGTGGATTCATTAGTGGGGTTATATTGTTTGTTTTTGATAGATCATTTTCTCACTCCTCCAATCTCTATTGGAAAATAATATTACTAAGTAGTGTTGGGTACTTATTTTTTTGGGTTAGAGATGGATTTGAAGTATTTTGCTATATTTTGATAAAGTTTTTTATAGTCATGTTTATTTATAAAAATCTTACAATAATTTATAAGTCATTGGCGAGAAAAAATGAATTTTAAACAGAAAGGAAAAATAATCTCATATATTTTGAAATTATCTGTTTTGGCATTTACTGTATTACCGGGGGCAAATAGGGTAGTACTTTTTTATATAATATCACATGTAACAACAACAGAGTATTTTGCTTTTTTTTCCTCTGCGTATTCTTATGCTATAGTAATGTCTATGATTGGTGGGGTGGGTGTCGGAACTGTAATAATCAAGTATGGTTCTGAATTCGGAATTGTTAATTACATTAAAATTGCATCCATAGCTATTATTCTAAGTAGTATTGCTGGAGGGATTATCATTTTTTCTTTTTGGGAAGTTACAAGGTTAGGCATAATAGGGTTGTTATTAATGTCAATTGGTTTGACAATGAATCAAATCATACGTTATATGATAATAGTTAAAAAAAATTTTTTGATTGGCGCAATTAATGAAGTGATTTTTATTCTTCCCCCATTTGTTTTTTTATTTATCAAAGATATAAATATAATTATACTGCTTGGTTCTTTATATATTATTCAATCTTTACTTACAGCATTTTTCTGTTTTGTTGATAATGGGAAAACTATAAAACTTAGAGAGGCTTTTATTATTGGTCATTCAAATTTAGTTTCTTCAGGTATACTTTATTTTCTTCCTATAGCCAGTTTATCACTAGTTGGTCCGGTAATAACTAAAGCAGTTTCACTAATGATCACAACCGCTGGAATTATTACGGTATTCCCGCGTGCTATGTTGAATATGAAAATTGTAGATATTCAGAGTTTATATAATAATGATCGAGGCGAATTTTTAAAAGAATCTGCTAGGTTTAAAAATCGGGTAGCATGTATAATGCTGTTAGGTGTTATTATTATGATTGCATATGGATGTTTGACAAATAGAACATCATCTATAGTAGATATCATTTATATTGGGTTGAGTTTGTCTCTTTTTATATTTATGGGGCAGTATACTATTCTTGAAACAACACTAATTAATTTGGTTGGGAAAGAAAATATTTCACTAATACTGAATTCATTAAGTTTCATCTTTTTTGTTGGAGTTTACTACATATTAAAGATAATAGACTTGAAAAATACGACACTAACTATGTTTTTATTATGCTCTATTGTTTTTATATCATATTCGATCCGATATTATATTATTAATAAGGTTTTAAATGAGGTTGAAAAATGTCTTTTGTAACAATAAATACAGAACTACCAAGTGAATTAAATTATGTATTAAACAAGAATAAAAAACTTATTACCGACGTAATAATTGGTAATTCGGTTAGCATTTATTTTGATCCAAACGATTGGGATCATTGTCCTGTAATCAAATCTGAAAAAAGCAATATCTATGTTTCTGGTTGGTTTATAAATGAAAATTATGAAAGGAATAATATAGAATGGCTGAAAGATACTCTGGATTCAAAAAATAATATTAGCGATGTACAAAAGCGTATTATTGCTGGAGTATTTATTTGTATCTATGAAACAAAGAGTGAAATGTTTGTTTTTACAGACCCATTTGCACTTTCACCTCATTATTATTATATAAAAGATAATAAACTAGCTTTATCCCCATCACCATGTGTATTTACAAATGAGATTGATCATGAGCTTAATGATATTCTAAACGCTCAAGGTCATTTGTTTGGTAAATATACAATATATAAGAATGTTTATCGCATATTACCAGGTGATGTTATTACTTGTATTGATGGTAAGTTAGGTGTTTACGAAAATGGTTATGAAGTCATGAATACTGAATTACCATTCGATGTTATTAATGAAGCCAAAAAGTTAATTTTAACAACACATAAATCGATACAATCTATTGCAATATCTGCAGGATTTGATTCTCGCTTATTATTAATTGTATCAGAACCAGAATTTGCTTACACATGGGGGCCAAAAGGTTCTGCAGATGTAAGAAACGGGAAGACTCTTGCAGCGCATAAAAAAATACCTCATCACTCATTTGGTTTTCGAGTTAATAAAGTCACGGAAAGTGATGAGAGGATATGTGAATTATTATTCAAAGGAAGCGTGAAGTCTTATAACACACAATTTTTTGCTAACTATAATTACGTACATAATTTATCCAAAAGTAATACAATAGCGTTAGATGGATATCTTGGAGATGTGCTGCAGCGCGGCGTCTATATGACTTTTGGTGGTAAAAAAGGGGAGTTTTATAAATTATTTCCATCAATTACATCATCTTTTGTCGATGCGAAAATGTTACTGAGGAAACGATATAGAAAACTCAATGCCAAACAATTTGATTATGTATATGCTGATTTTTTAAAAAAGGTTTCTAAAGTAGAATGTATTGATTCATTGCAAAAAATTACGTATTACGAGTTTTTATATGGTCGAGGTCTTCGATATATTACTACGGGGGCTATAGTAATGAATTCATGTTTTAAGAGTGTTTTCCCAGTTTTTGCGTCGAGAAATATATTTAATTATCTAATTAAACAAAGAGCTAATGATGTTTTAACGTACAAAGTTTTCTATGACATATGGAAAGATGAAAATGCATTTTATAGAACAATGAAATCTGAGGGTGCATACAGTCCATCTATGAAACCAATATTTATTCCATTCGCTAATTTATTAGGGCGCATTATTACTAACTTTCATCCGAAATACAAAAATTATACAAAGGAGTAAGGATGAAAATTTTATTATTGAGCAATATGTATCCTTCCGAAAAGGAACCGAGTTTTGGAATATTTGTTGAAACAATTGCAAATCAGTTATCTGATATTGGCTATGATGTTGAGCTCTGTGTCAGAAAAAGGAAATGCAAAGGTCGAATATCCAAACTCTTAAGTTATATGCTTTTTTATATACGAGCGTTCCTTTATTTGAACTTTAAAAAATATGATTATATCTATTGCCATTATGTTTCTCATATATCGCTTCCTGTTATATGTGCCATTTTTTTAGGCAGAAGATTGCGTGTAATAAGTCATGTGCATGGTGGAGATGTCAAATACCTCAAAGGAAGAAGTTTTATATTCCATAAGATAAAAAATGTATTTACCGTAACATTATTTAAACATAGCTTATTAATATTATGTCCCTCTCAACAATATGCTAAATATTTATGTGAACACTATAATATTAATATAAGCAAAGTTATTGTTTATCCTTCTGGTGGTGTTAAAAAATGTTTCAAATATGAAACCTTCTTTCCCGTACATGATGAGTCTGTAAAAATTGGATTTGCAGGTAGATTGGTTAAATCAAAAAACGTAGATCTTATAATAAATGCCATTAAACAATTAAAAAACGTACAATTAAGCATTGTCGGTGATGGTGAGCAAAAAGATTATCTTTATAAATTAGCTAAGGATTGTGATATTGAATTTCTAGGCCCCATGAATCATAATGAATTAGCAAGGTGGTATAAAACTATTAATGTGTTAGTTTATCCCTCCGAAAGTGAAAGTCTGGGTTTAGTACCATTAGAAGCTATGTCATCTGGTGTTTATTGTATATTATCGAAAATTCCAGCATTCTATGAAATTAGACAACATGGTTTGACATTCTCTTTTATTGAAAACTATGACTCTCAATCTATAGCTAGAGAAATTGAAAATTTTCAAAAAATTAATATTACCCATTTAAATAAAATATTAAAAAGAAATAGCAATATAGTTAATGACGTTTACGGCGAATCAAATGTTAAAAGGATATTAACAAATGTCTTTAAATAAAAAATATATATTATTTGTTTATGGTGAAGGTGGGCATGCTGCTCAAATGAATCGACTTGCTCCTATAATACTTAACAACCTCGAGGATTTTGAAGCAATAACTTTATCTGATTCTACAAAGTACCCTCATTGGTCCTGTAGGCATAATAAAACTATAGAATTTAGAGATAAATATAGTTGGTTATCTTTATTGAAAAACATAGGTCCCCTAATAATTTTCAAACAAACATATTCTATTTTACGCAAAAAGAATATTAAGGTGATCGTTACAACTGGACCAGGAATTGCGATTGCAGCAACGCTGGCAGCAAAATTAGTTGGAACAAAAGTAATTTATATTGAAACTTGGTCAAGATTTACAACATATTCTTTATCCGGAAGAATAATGTATCGATTGTCTAATAAATTTTATATTCAAAATAAGTCACTCTTGGAATTATATCCTAAAGCAATTTATTCAGGCAGGTTATGAGAATTTTTGTTACTGTAGGGACGACCTCATTTGATTCTATGATTGAAAATATCGATCAGTACTTTAATGAGAATAAAAAGTACAATGTTAATTTTCAAATCGCAAATGGTAATTATATACCCAAAAGTGGTGCTTTTTTTTCTTTTAGGGATGATGTTGACGTTTTCTATAATGACGCGGATGTAATAATTACCCATGCTGGGGCTGGGACACTATATCAGCTCTTAGAAAAAGGGAAGAAAATTATAGCTGTTCCTAATCTTGAACGTATAGATAAACACCAAGTCGATATAGCTACTTATATGGAGCGTAATCATTATTTGTTAGTTTGTTGGGATTACAATGAGATAGGTGATTTGTTAAAATCTATTCATAATTTTAAACCTAATCCCTATTATAAGATTGAGTTCGATAAAGGCAAGGAAATAGCTGATTATATAAGGTCATTGTACTCTTAGTTTAATGTATTATGTTATTTTCTTATTTAAAGAAAATTTCGAGTATATAGCTTAATCCCATTTAACAGAATTCATCGCATAACTGCCCCTCGTGGCTAATTTCCCTGACAGGAGTAAACAATGTCAAAGCAACAGATCGGCGTCGTCGGTATGGCAGTGATGGGGCGCAACCTTGCGCTCAACATCGAAAGCCGTGGTTATACCGTCTCTATTTTCAACCGTTCCCGTGAAAAGACCGAAGAAGTGATTGCCGAAAATCCAGGCAAGAAACTGGTTCCTTACTATACGGTGAAAGAGTTCGTTGAATCTCTGGAAACGCCTCGTCGCATCCTGTTAATGGTGAAAGCAGGTGCAGGCACGGATGCTGCTATTGATTCCCTCAAGCCATACCTCGATAAAGGTGACATCATCATTGATGGTGGTAATACCTTCTTCCAGGACACCATTCGTCGTAATCGTGAGCTTTCTGCTGAAGGCTTTAACTTCATTGGTACCGGTGTCTCTGGTGGTGAAGAAGGCGCGCTGAAAGGTCCTTCCATTATGCCTGGTGGGCAGAAAGAAGCCTATGAACTGGTTGCGCCGATCCTGACCAAAATCGCCGCAGTGGCTGAAGACGGGCAGCCATGCGTTACCTATATTGGTGCCGATGGCGCAGGTCACTATGTGAAGATGGTTCACAACGGTATTGAATACGGTGATATGCAGCTGATTGCCGAAGCCTATTCTCTGCTAAAAGGTGGCCTGAACCTTACCAACGAAGAACTGGCACAGACCTTTACCGAATGGAATAACGGTGAACTGAGCAGCTACCTGATCGACATCACCAAAGATATCTTCACCAAAAAAGATGAAGACGGTAACTACCTGGTTGATGTGATTCTGGATGAAGCAGCAAACAAAGGTACCGGTAAATGGACCAGCCAGAGCGCGCTGGATCTCGGCGAACCGCTGTCGCTGATTACCGAGTCTGTGTTTGCACGTTATATCTCTTCTCTGAAAGATCAGCGTGTTGCCGCATCTAAAGTTCTTTCTGGTCCGCAAGCGCAGCCAGCAGGCGACAAAGCTGAGTTCATCGAAAAAGTTCGCCGTGCGCTGTATCTGGGCAAAATCGTTTCTTACGCTCAGGGCTTCTCTCAGCTGCGTGCGGCGTCTGAAGAATACAACTGGGATCTTAATTACGGCGAAATCGCGAAGATTTTCCGTGCTGGCTGCATCATCCGTGCGCAGTTCCTGCAGAAAATCACCGATGCTTATGCCGAAAATCCGCAGATCGCTAACCTGCTGTTGGCTCCATACTTCAAGCAAATCGCCGATGACTACCAGCAGGCGCTGCGCGATGTCGTCGCTTATGCAGTACAGAACGGTATCCCGGTTCCTACCTTCGCTGCTGCGGTTGCCTATTATGACAGCTACCGTGCCGCTGTTCTGCCTGCGAACCTGATCCAGGCACAGCGTGACTATTTCGGTGCGCATACTTATAAGCGCATTGATAAAGAAGGTGTGTTCCATACCGAATGGCTGGATTAATCTGATTTAAATCAATTAATCAATGCAAGGCCCGGAGAAAACCTCCGGGCTTTTTTATTATACAAAGCGGCAGGTTATGGCCTTTTTTTATAATTTATAGTTAAAAACGCGATATAATACAGCGCCGCACAACAAGATCGCTGCCTTGACAGTTCATCTGCATCAGAGTTAAAAATCCCGAAGTAGATGAAGTTGTGGTGGTGGATTAATGACCACTCTAAATGTTTAACCGGAAGAAGTCAGAGCTAATGAAAATAACAATTTCAGGAACAGGTTATGTTGGTCTTTCAAATGGTATTCTGATTGCGCAAAATCACGAAGTGGTTGCACTGGATATCGTTCAGGCCAAAGTGGACATGCTTAACAAGAAGCAGTCACCGATTGTTGATAAGGAGATTGAAGAGTATCTGGCGACTAAAGATCTCAATTTCCGCGCTACGACAGATAAGTATGACGCGTATAAAAATGCCGATTACGTTATTATTGCCACGCCTACCGATTATGACCCGAAAACAAATTATTTTAATACCTCAAGCGTCGAAGCGGTCATCCGTGATGTGACAGAAATTAATCCCAACGCGGTAATGGTGATTAAATCTACAATTCCGGTAGGTTTCACCAAATCAATTAAAGAACGTCTGGGTATCGATAACCTTATTTTCTCTCCGGAATTTCTCCGTGAAGGTAAAGCCCTTTACGATAACCTTCATCCGTCACGTATTGTCATCGGTGAGCGTTCAGAACGCGCAGAACGTTTCGCTGCGTTATTACAGGAAGGCGCGATTAAGCAAAATATCCCAACCCTGTTTACCGACTCCACTGAAGCAGAAGCGATTAAACTTTTCGCTAATACCTATCTGGCGATGCGCGTAGCATACTTTAATGAACTGGATAGCTATGCAGAAAGTTTAGGTCTGAATACTCGCCAGATTATCGAAGGCGTTTGTCTCGATCCGCGTATTGGCAACCATTACAACAATCCGTCGTTTGGTTATGGTGGTTATTGTCTGCCGAAAGATACCAAGCAGTTACTGGCGAACTACCAGTCTGTGCCGAATAACCTGATCTCGGCAATCGTAGACGCTAACCGCACGCGTAAAGATTTTATTGCCGATGCCATTTTGTCACGCAAACCGCAAGTGGTGGGTATTTATCGTCTGATTATGAAGAGCGGTTCAGATAACTTCCGTGCGTCTTCCATTCAGGGGATTATGAAACGTATCAAAGCGAAAGGCGTTGAAGTGATCATTTACGAGCCGGTGATGAAAGAAGACTCATTCTTCAACTCTCGCCTGGAACGTGATCTCGCCACCTTCAAACAACAAGCCGACGTCATTATCTCCAACCGTATGGCAGAAGAGCTTAAGGATGTGGCAGACAAAGTCTACACACGAGATCTCTTTGGCAGCGACTAATCTTCTCTGATCAGGGCGGTTTCGCCCTGATTGTCTTTTGTAACCCGTGCAATAATTCATTGTTTTTATCATTTATCCTATAGTATTCACTAAGATTATCACTACACTATGCAGACCTAAAATTATATCGTCCGTTAGGGTAATGATGAGAGTAGAAAATAATAATGTTTCTGGGCAAAACCTTGACCCGGAACAGATTGATTTGATTGATTTACTGGTGCAACTATGGCGTGGCAAGATGACAATCATCATTTCTGTCATTGTCGCTATTGTCCTGGCAATAGGATATCTGGTCGTTGCCAAAGAAAAATGGACTTCCACAGCTATCGTTACTCAACCTGATGTGGGGCAAATCGCTGGTTATAACAATGCCATAAATGTGATTTATGGTTCAGCCGCGCCGAAAGTGTCTGAGATCCAGTCGATTTTAATTGGTCGCTTCAGCACGACATTTTCTGCATTAGCAGAAACGCTTGATAATCAGGAAGAACCTGAAAAACTGACTATTGAACCTACTGTAAAAAATCAGTCATTACCTTTAGCGGTGTCTTATGTTGGGCAATCGCCTGAAGCTGCGCAGAAACAGCTGGCTCAATATATCCAGCAAGTTGACGACCAGGTAAATGATGAACTTGAAAAAGATCTGAAAGACAACATCGCGCTGCGTATGAAAAACTTACAGGATTCTCTGAAGACCCAGGAAGTGGTCGCTCAGGAGCAAAAAGAGCTGCGTATTCGTCAAATTCAGGAAGCGTTGCAGTATGCGAATCAGGCGCAGGTGACAAAGCCGCAGATTCAGCAGACACAGGACGTGACCCAGGATACCATGTTCCTTTTGGGGAGTGATGCACTGGAGTCGATGGTTAAGCACGAAGCGAGCCGTCCGTTGGTGTTCTCGTCAACCTACTATCAGACTCGTCAAAACCTGCTGGATATCGAAAGCTTAAAGGTTGATGATCTTGATATTCACGCTTACCGCTATGTGATGAAACCTACGTTACCCATTCGTCGTGATAGCCCGAAGAAGGCAATCACTTTGATTCTGGCGGTGCTGCTGGGCGGCATGGTTGGCGCGGGTATTGTACTGGGGCGTAACGCGCTGCGTAATTACAACGCGAAGTGATTTTTGAGCTTAAAGAAAGCGGGCAGGGTGGTCACACCGTGCCCGTTTTTTTTGTCGGATGCGATGCCGGCGTATCTTATCCAGCTTACATATGTTGAGAAAATTTGTAGGCACGATAAACCTGCACACCGGGCAATGACGGATGAGTTGTTGCCGGAAGTGACAGCAACATCACATCCACCTACCCCGCAACTCACTGATGCCGCGTGCGCAGAATCACTATCACTGTTGTTAAATCCAGAATTTGAACCTGCAACAGCACCAGCAGGCGATACATCAAATCAGGCACCTCATTGGTTAGTATGTACCTTCGCAAAACGGGATTACTCACAGCGAACATGGCGTAATTTTGTACAAATCTGTTTTTTTTATCAGCAGATTATTTAGCAACCAGGCAAAAAATGTCATGCCTTTCTTCATTTTTACTTATATATCAATTGATTATAATTAATTGGTTTGGTAAATGTTTAAGATGTGTATTATTTGAGTAATCCATTAATTAGTCGGCTTTTATATTTTTTTTCCCAGCATGCAACGCTATAATCTGCGAAGATTTTTTTGTGGAATGTGCAGTGTAGAGGCATGAGTCGTTTATCCCACCAGTCGCAACATAACGCCGTCGTCGTGTGCAAAGAGCTGTCAAGCCCGAACGCGCGCTGCTTCTCTGGCGGCGAATACGATGTCTCTTCTTATCTTTCCTCGTATCGTAAATGCTCCTTTCTGATGGTTGCTGGCATCGGTAAATCACTTGATTCGTTTTTTTTGATGGCGGTGAGAGCATGTGTTTTGCCCCGCGTAAATGAGAAGGTCCTGATGGTTACTCTGGCGGCAAATGTGGAAATTGTGGGGCGTTTCGTGGCCTGGTGAGGAACAGATACATATTAAAAGCAGAGATATGCCCTGAGACATATCTCTGCTTTTAGGTTTTCAGGATGCCCGTTCCGTAAGGATGGTTTTTGAGACCGCTGAGTGAAGGGGCTGCCGACAGTCTGAAGCGAAAGAGGGTGGCGTTTAGCCTGGAGCACTACGCATTTTGGTTGCGATAGCCAATGGCGGTAGCGTACCTGAAAAAGGCCATTCAACCCGTTGGTCGATTGATTGATAGTAAAATAAAACAATTATTTATTTAAGGATTTCATTATGTTACTTCCTGTAATTATGGCTGGTGGTACCGGCAGTCGTCTCTGGCCGATGTCACGCGAGCTTTATCCGAAACAGTTCCTCCGCCTGTTCGGGCAGAACTCCATGCTGCAGGAAACCATCACCCGACTCTCGGGTCTTGAAATCCATGAACCGATGGTCATCTGTAACGAAGAGCATCGCTTCCTGGTGGCTGAACAGCTGCGCCAGCTAAATAAGCTGTCGAATAACATTATACTTGAGCCAGTCGGGCGCAACACCGCGCCGGCCATCGCCCTGGCGGCCCTTCAGGCCACCCGCTACGGTGACGACCCGCTGATGCTGGTTCTCGCCGCCGACCACATCATCAATAACCAGTCGGCCTTCCACGACGCTATCCGGGTCGCCGAGCAGTATGCTGATGAAGGTCATCTGGTCACCTTCGGTATCGTGCCGAATGCCCCGGAAACTGGCTACGGTTACATTCAGCGCGGCGTGGCGCTCAGCAATAGTGCCCATTCCGCGTACCAGGTGGCCCGCTTTGTGGAGAAGCCTGATCGCGAGCGCGCCGAGGCTTACCTCTCCTCCGGGGAGTACTACTGGAACAGCGGCATGTTTATGTTCCGCGCCAAGAAATACCTCATCGAGCTGGCCAAATACCGTCCGGATATCCTGGAAGCCTGCCAGACTGCGGTGAATGCCGCCGATAATGGCAGCGATTTCATCAATATCCCACATGATATTTTCTGCGAGTGCCCGGATGAGTCCGTGGACTACGCCGTTATGGAGAAAACCGCTGATGCGGTGGTGGTCGGTCTCGATGCTGACTGGAGCGACGTTGGCTCCTGGTCCGCACTATGGGAGGTCAGCCCGAAAGACGAGCAGGGCAACGTCCTTAGTGGCGACGCGTGGGTACACAACAGCGAAAACTGCTACATCAACAGCGACGAGAAGCTAGTGGCGGCCATTGGCGTAGAGAATCTGGTGATTGTCAGCACTAAGGACGCCGTGCTGGTGATGAATCGCGAGCGTTCCCAGGACGTGAAGAAGGCGGTCGAGTTCCTCAAGCAGAACCAGCGCAGCGAGTACAAGCGCCACCGTGAGATTTACCGCCCCTGGGGCCGTTGCGACGTAGTGGTCCAGACCCCGCGCTTCAACGTCAACCGCATAACGGTGAAACCAGGCGGTGCCTTCTCGATGCAGATGCACCACCATCGCGCCGAGCATTGGGTTATTCTCGCCGGCACCGGTCAGGTGACGGTCAACGGTAAGCAGTTCCTGCTGTCCGAGAACCAGTCCACCTTTATTCCGATTGGCGCCGAGCACTGCCTGGAAAACCCTGGCTGTATTCCGCTGGAAGTGCTGGAGATCCAGTCGGGGGCGTACCTTGGCGAGGACGACATTATTCGTATTAAAGACCAGTATGGTCGTTGCTAATTATTTTCGGGACAAGATGCAGAATGACACAGTTAACTTGTTTTAAGGCATATGACATCCGTGGTGAACTGGGTGAGGAACTGAACGAGGACATTGCCTACCGTATCGGTCGCGCCTACGGCGAATTTCTGAAACCCGAGAAGGTAGTGGTGGGGGGCGATGTGCGCCTCACAAGCGAGTCGCTGAAGCTGGCGCTGGCCCGCGGGCTAATGGATGCCGGTACCGACGTGCTGGACATCGGACTGAGCGGTACCGAAGAGATTTACTTTGCTACCTTCCACCTCGGGGTAGATGGAGGCATCGAGGTGACAGCGAGCCACAATCCTATGAACTACAACGGCATGAAGCTGGTGCGCGAGAATGCGAAGCCCATCAGCGGCGACACCGGCCTGCGGGATATCCAGCGCCTGGCGGAGGAAAACCAGTTCCCGCCAGTGGACCCGGCGCGTCGCGGGACCCTGAGCAAGATATCGGTACTGAAGGAGTATGTTGACCATCTGATGAGCTACGTGGACTTCGCGAACTTCACCCGTCCACTGAAGTTGGTGGTGAACTCCGGAAACGGGGCTGCGGGGCACGTGATTGATGAGGTGGAGAAACGCTTCGCGGCGGCTGGGGTGCCGGTAACCTTTATCAAGGTGCATCACCAGCCGGATGGCCATTTCCCTAACGGTATTCCGAATCCGCTGCTGCCGGAGTGCCGCCAGGATACCGCCGACGCGGTGCGCGAGCATCAGGCCGACATGGGGATTGCCTTTGACGGCGACTTCGATCGCTGCTTCCTGTTCGATGACGAGGCGTCGTTTATCGAGGGATATTACATTGTCGGCCTGCTGGCTGAGGCGTTCCTGCAGAAGCAGCCGGGAGCGAAAATCATTCACGACCCGCGCTTGACGTGGAACACGGTAGACATCGTGACCCGCAACGGTGGCCAGCCGGTGATGTCGAAGACAGGGCATGCGTTCATCAAGGAGCGGATGCGTCAGGAAGACGCTATCTACGGCGGGGAGATGAGTGCGCACCATTACTTCCGCGATTTCGCCTACTGCGACAGCGGGATGATCCCGTGGCTGCTGGTGGCGGAGCTGCTGTGTCTGAAGAACAGCTCGCTGAAATCGCTTGTGGCGGACCGCCAGATGGCGTTCCCTGCGTCGGGAGAGATCAACCGCAAGCTAGGGAATGCGGCTGAGGCGATCGCCCGCATCCGGGCGCAGTATGAGCCGGCGGCTGCACACATCGACACAACGGACGGGATCAGTATTGAATACCCTGAATGGCGCTTTAACCTGCGCACGTCTAACACCGAGCCGGTGGTGCGTCTGAACGTTGAGTCCAGAGCTGATGTGGCGCTTATGAATGAAAAAACGACCGAGCTGTTACACCTGTTAAGCGGGGAATAAGGTGAGAGATTTACTAACGACGATTTATCGTTATCGGGGATTTATCTGGAGCAGTGTTAAACGTGATTTTCAGGCGCGTTATCAAACTAGTATGCTGGGCGCACTATGGCTCGTTTTACAACCGCTCTCTATGATTCTGGTCTATACCCTGGTTTTTTCCGAGGTGATGAAGGCAAGAATGCCCGATAATACCGGGTCGTTTGCCTATAGTATTTATCTCTGTTCCGGGGTACTGACCTGGGGATTATTTACTGAGATGCTGGATAAAGGTCAGAGCGTATTTATTAACAATGCTAATCTGATCAAGAAACTCAGTTTTCCGAAAATCTGTCTGCCGATCATCGTGACGTTATCGGCGGTGCTAAATTTCGCGATTATTTTCAGTCTGTTTCTAATTTTTATTATTGTCACCGGTAACTTCCCCGGCTGGCTCTTTCTCTCGGTGATACCGGTCCTGCTTTTGCAGATCCTGTTTGCCGGTGGGCTGGGGATGATCCTTGGTGTCATGAACGTCTTTTTCAGGGATGTGGGGCAACTGGTTGGCGTTGCGCTGCAATTCTGGTTTTGGTTCACACCCATTGTTTATGTACTGAATTCATTACCTGCATGGGCAAAAAATCTGATGATGTATAACCCGATGACTCGGATCATGCAATCTTATCAGTCCATCTTCGCCTATCATCTGGCCCCCAACTGGTATTCGCTATGGCCAGTATTGGCTCTCGCCATTATTTTCTGTGTCATCGGTTTCAGGATGTTCCGCAAGCATGCGGCGGATATGGTGGATGAATTATAATGAGTTATATCAGAGTAAATAATGTCGGTAAGGCGTATCGCCAGTATCACTCAAAGACCGGGAGACTGATCGAATGGTTATCCCCTCTGAATACCAAACGCCATAACTTGAAATGGATCCTCCGCGAGATTAATTTCGAAGTCGCTCCGGGCGAGGCTGTCGGTATTATCGGTATCAACGGTGCAGGCAAGAGTACCCTGCTTAAACTCATAACCGGGACGTCCAGGCCGACGACTGGAGAAATTGAAATCTCCGGACGTGTCGCTGCATTACTCGAATTGGGGATGGGGTTTCATTCTGATTTCACTGGCCGGCAGAATGTTTATATGTCTGGGCAACTGTTGGGGTTATCGTCAGAGAAAATAACTGAACTGATGCCGCAAATTGAAGAGTTTGCTGAGATTGGGGACTATATCGATCAGCCTGTGCGCGTCTACTCCAGTGGGATGCAAGTTCGATTAGCTTTTAGTGTAGCGACGGCTATCCGTCCTGATGTGCTAATTATCGATGAGGCATTATCTGTTGGGGATGCATATTTCCAGCATAAAAGCTTTGAGCGTATTCGAAAATTTCGTCAGGAAGGGACCACGCTGTTGCTGGTATCCCATGATAAACAAGCGATCCAAAGCATTTGCGACCGGGCCATTTTATTGAATAAAGGCCAAATTGAAATGGAAGGTGAACCTGAAGCAGTGATGGATTATTACAATGCGCTTCTGGCCGATAAACAAAATCAGTCCATTAAACAAGTTGAGCATAATGGTAAAACGCAAACTGTTTCAGGCACTGGTGAGGTGACTATCTCTGAGGTTCATCTTCTCGATGAACAGGGCAATGTGACTGAATTTGTTTCGGTAGGGCATCGTGTCAGCTTGCAGGTCAACGTTGAGGTCAAGGACGATATTCCTGAGCTTGTTGTCGGATATATGATTAAGGATCGACTTGGACAGCCGATTTTCGGGACCAATACGTACCATCTCAATCAGACACTCACCTCCCTGAAAAAAGGAGAAAAGCGTTCGTTCTTATTTTCTTTCGATGCGAGATTGGGGGTTGGCTCCTATTCTGTCGCTGTCGCGTTGCATACTTCCAGTACGCACCTCGGCAAAAACTATGAATGGCGCGATCTGGCCGTGGTATTCAACGTCGTTAACACGGAACAACAAGAGTTTGTCGGCGTGTCCTGGTTGCCGCCTGAACTGGAGATTTCTTAATGGGTTCGTCGTTTTATCGTTCATTTGAAGAACGACACAGAGGTTCGGTTGAAGAAATCAAGCGCCGCTTGAGTTTTTATTTACCTTTTCTTGCAGGTCTAAAGGACATTTATCCTGATGGAGTGATTGCGGATATTGGTTGCGGACGTGGCGAATGGTTGGAGATCCTGACTGAAAATGGCATTGCGAACATCGGCGTCGATCTCGATGATGGTATGCTGGCGCGCGCCAGGGAGGCCGGACTGAATGTGCAGAAAATGGATTGTCTGCAGTTTTTGCAAAGTCAGGCGGATCAGAGCCTGATAGCGTTGACCGGTTTTCATATTGCTGAGCATTTGCCGTTTGAGGTCCTGCAGCTGCTCGTCATGCATACCCTACGGGTGCTGAAACCAGGTGGTTTGCTGATCCTCGAAACGCCGAACCCGGAGAATGTAAGCGTCGGCACCTGTTCATTTTATATGGATCCAACGCATAATCACCCTCTGCCGCCGCCACTGCTTGAGTTTTTACCTATTCATTATGGTTTTAACCGAGCAATTACCGTTCGTCTGCAGGAAAAAGAGGTTCTTCAATCTCCGGATGCAGCCGTTAATTTGGTCGATGTACTCAAAGGGGTGAGTCCCGACTACAGCATCATTGCTCAGAAAGCAGCGCCAACAGATATTCTTGAACGCTTTGACACCCTGTTTACTCAGCAGTACGGTTTGACGCTGGATGCTCTGAGCAACCGTTACGATGCGATTTTGCGCCAACAGTTTTCGTCCGTTGCCTCACGGCTGGAGACGTTGAACCATACCTATATGCAACAGATAAGCCAGATGTCAGAGACTATTCAGACGTTGCAAGGTGAGGTTAACGAACTGAGTCATGTCATCGTTCAGAATCATCAGCTTCATCAGCAAATGGCGGATTTACATAACAGTCGTTCATGGCGTATTACTCAACCACTACGCTGGTTGTCTTTGCAACGTCAATTATTACGTCAAGAAGGGGCTAAAGTGCGAGCCCGTAGGGCTGCGAAAAAAATATTGCGCAAAGGGATGGCGCTCTCGCTGGTCTTTTTCCATCGTTACCCTAAGTCTAAGGTTTATCTGTTTAAGGTTCTGAGAAAAACTGGCTGCTATACATTGCTACAACGTTTGTTCCAACGCGTAATGCTGGTGCAATCTGACACGATGATGATGCAGTCCAGAAGATATGATGTGGGTACTGAAGAAATGACAAGTCGCGCGATGAGTATTTATAACGAATTAAAAAATAAAAATACGGAGAAATAACGATGCGTATTGTCATAGATTTACAAGGCGCACAGACGGAAAGCCGCTTTCGTGGCATCGGTCGTTATAGTATCGCAATCGCCAGAGGCATAATCAGAAATAACAGCCGGCATGAGATTTTCATCGCGCTATCCGCCATGCTGGATGAGTCGATTGCGGATATTAAGGCGCAATTTGCCGATCTCCTGCCGGCAGAAAATATAGTCGTATGGCATGCCGTAGGCCCTGTTCGTGCGATGGACCAAGGTAATGAATGGCGTCGGGAGAGCGCAGAACTGATTCGGGAAGCGTTTCTTGAATCATTGTGTCCAGATGTCGTTTTCATTACGAGTTTGTTTGAAGGTCATGTCGACGATGCGGCTACATCGGTACACAAATTTAGTCGTCAGTATAAAGTAGCCGTACTGCACCACGATCTTATCCCCCTCGTGCAGGCGGAAACCTATCTGCAGGACGATGTATACAAACCCTACTATTTACAGAAAGTTGAGTGGTTAAAAAACGCTGACCTTTTGTTGACTAACTCTGCTTATACCGCACAGGAAGCGATCGAGCATCTGCATTTACAGGGCGATCATGTGCAGAATATTGCAGCCGCAGTCGATTCTCAGTTTTGTATGGCGGAGGTGGCAGCGAGCGAAAAAGAGACCGTCCTTGGCCAATACGGTATTCAGCGCGAGTTCATGTTGTATGCGCCCGGAGGATTTGACTCAAGGAAAAACTTTAAACGGTTGATTGAGGCCTATGCCGGGCTCAGTGATGCCTTACGTCGCAGTCATCAACTGGTCATCGTCAGTAAGCTTTCCATCGGTGATCGTCAGTATCTGGAATCCCTTGCGTCAGGTAATGGTTTACAGCAGGGCGAACTGGTACTCACTGGTTATGTGCCGGAAGATGAGCTGATCCAGCTCTATCGCCTATGTAAGCTGTTCATCTTTGCTTCACTACATGAAGGTTTTGGGTTGCCGGTTCTGGAAGCAATGTCGTGCGGTGCGCCGGTGATTGGCTCAAATGTCACCAGTATTCCTGAAGTCATCGGTAATCCTGAGGCATTATTCGACCCGTATTCTGTCTCTTCCATGAGGGATAAGATCGCGCAATGTTTGACTGATGATACCTTCCTCGCGCGTCTGAAAGAAATGGCGCAGCAGCAAGCGCGTAATTTCTCTTGGGATAAAGCTGCGGTGACTGCTCTGGAAGCTTTCGAAAAGATCGCGGTAGAAGACACCGGTACTGCGCAGGTTTTGCCTGAAGCTTTGATTCAGAAGATCCTTGCTATCTCACAAGGGCAGCCAGATGACCGCGATCTGCGCTTGTGCGCAACGGCCATTGATTACAATCTGAAAACGGCAGAACTTTATCAAATCGACGATAAATCGCTGAACTGGCGTGTGGAAGGCCCATTCGATAGCTCATATAGTCTGGCGTTGGTCAACCGCGAATTTGCCCGGGCACTCTCAGCCGATGGTGTAGAGGTTTTATTGCATTCCACTGAAGGACCAGGTGATTTTGCCCCAGATGCCTCGTTTATGGCACAGTCGGAAAATAGTGATCTTCTGGCATTTTATAATCAATGTCAGACCCGCAAGAGTAACGAAAAGATAGATATTATTAGCAGAAATATCTATCCACCGCGGGTTACCAAAATGGATGCCAAAGTAAAATTCCTTCATTGTTATGCTTGGGAAGAAACGGGCTTTCCGCAACCGTGGATCAATGAATTTAATCGGGAACTTGACGGAGTGCTGTGTACTTCGGAACATGTTCGTAACATATTGATTGATAACGGACTGAATGTGCCCGCATTTGTTGTTGGCAATGGCTGTGACCATTGGCTCAATATCCCAGCCGAGACGACAAAAGATGTGGATCACGGAACATTCCGTTTCCTGCATGTCTCTTCTTGTTTCCCACGCAAAGGGATACAGGCAATGCTTCAGGCTTGGGGGAAGGCGTTCACTCGTCGTGACAATGTTATCTTAATCATTAAGACTTTTAACAATCCGCACAATGAAATTGACGCATGGCTGGCTCAGGCCCAGGCTCAATTCATAGACTATCCCAAAGTTGAATTGATCAAAGAGGATATGTCAGCCACCGAGCTTAAAGGGCTTTATGAAAGCTGTGATGTTTTGGTTGCTCCAGGTTGCGCTGAAGGCTTTGGTTTACCTATTGCTGAAGCAATGCTGAGTGGGCTACCGGCTATCGTCACCAATTGGAGCGGGCAACTTGATTTTGTTAATTCACAAAATTCATGGCTGGTTGACTATCAGTTCACTCGGGTAAAAACGCACTTTGGTCTGTTTTCCTCAGCCTGGGCCAGTGTGGATATTGACAACTTAACAGATGCATTAAAAGCGGCAGCCTCAACCGATAAATCAGTGCTGCGTGACATGGCCAATGCTGGTCGCGAGCTTCTTCTGCAGCAGTTTACTTGGAAAGCGGTGGCTGATCGTTCTTGCCAGGCGGTCAAGACTCTGCGTGCGCATATTGATATTGCACAGCATCGGGCGCGCATTGGCTGGTTGACGACCTGGAACACGAAATGTGGGATCGCAACCTATTCCCAGCATCTGGTGGAAAGCGCACCTCATGGCGCGGATGTTGTTTTTGCTCCCCAGGTCAGCGCTGGCGATCTTGTGTGTGCAGACGAAGAGTTTGTACTTCGCAACTGGATTGTAGGTAAAGAGAGCAACTATCTGGAAAACCTCCAGCCACACATTGATGCTCTGAGACTCGATGTCATCGTGATCCAATTCAACTATGGATTCTTTAATCATCGAGAACTGTCGGCGTTTATTCGTCGCCAGCATGACGCCGGTCGTTCAGTTGTTATGACGATGCACTCAACTGTGGATCCGCTGGAAAAAGAGCCGAGCTGGAATTTCCGTCTTGCTGAAATGAAAGAGGCGCTGGCACTTTGCGACCGGTTGTTGGTGCATTCGATTGCCGATATGAACCGCCTTAAAGATTTAGGCTTAACTGCGAATGTTGCTTTATTCCCGCACGGCGTTATCAACTACTCCGCAGCGAGCGTCACGCGTCAACAGCAGTCTTTACCGCTAATTGCGAGCTATGGCTTCTGCTTACCGCATAAGGGCCTGATGGAACTAGTAGAATCCGTCCATAGACTCAAGCAAGCTGGTAAACCGGTTCGTTTACGACTGGTGAACGCAGAGTATCCTGTTGGGGAGTCACGCGATCTGGTGGCAGAGCTTAAAGCGGCTGCTCAGCGGTTAGGTGTTACTGATCTGATTGATATGCACAATGATTTCCTCCCTGATGCGGAGAGTCTGCGGTTGCTTTCAGAAGCCGATCTTCTGATTTTTGCTTATCAGAATACTGGGGAGTCTGCTAGCGGGGCGGTACGTTATGGTATGGCGACTCAAAAACCTGTTGCGGTAACGCCCCTGGCGATATTTGATGATTTGGACGATGCCGTCTTTAAATTTGATGGATGCAGCGTCGATGATATCAGTCAGGGGATTGACCGGATCCTGAATTCCATCCGTGAACAGAACTCTTGGGCAACCAGGACTCAACAACGTGCCGATGCATGGCGGGAACAACATGATTATCAAGCTGTTTCACGCCGTCTGGTTAATATGTGTCAAGGCTTAGCTAAAGCTAAATATTTTAAATAAAAATATCTCTCTTGTATTTTTTGCCTTTGAATACAAGAGGGGTTAGATAATGTGTCATTTATTATGAAAATTATTTTTGCTACTGAGCCAATTAAATACCCATTAACGGGCATCGGTCGGTATTCCCTGGAGCTGGTTAAGCGGCTGGCGGTCGCCCGCGAAATTGAAGAATTAAAGCTATTTCACGGTGCGTCGTTTATCGAACAGATCCCTTTGGTGGAGAATAAAAGCGATACCAAAGCCAGCAATCATGGTCGTCTGTCGGCGTTTCTACGCCGACAGACGCTGTTGATTGAGGCTTATCGCTTGCTGCATCCGCGGCACCAGGCGTGGGCATTGCGCGACTATAAAGATTATATCTACCATGGCCCCAATTTTTATCTGCCGCATAAACTGGAACGCGCCGTGACCACGTTTCATGACATATCCATTTTTACCTGCCCGGAATATCATCCAAAAGATCGGGTTCGCTATATGGAGAAGTCCCTGCATGAGAGTCTGGATTCGGCAAAGCTGATCCTGACTGTTTCTGATTTCTCGCGCAGTGAAATTATCCGCTTGTTCAACTATCCGGCGGAGCGGATCGTAACCACCAAGCTAGCCTGCAGCAGTGACTATATCCCACGCAGCCCGGCAGAGTGTCTGCCGGTACTGCAGAAATATCAGCTGGCGTGGCAGGCCTACGCGCTATATATCGGCACCATGGAGCCACGTAAAAATATCCGTGGCCTGCTGCATGCCTATCAGCTGCTACCGATGGAGATCCGCATGCGCTATCCGCTAATCCTTAGCGGCTATCGCGGCTGGGAAGACGATGTGCTGTGGCAGTTAGTCGAGCGCGGTACTCGGGAAGGCTGGATCCGTTACCTCGGATATGTTCCGGATGAAGACCTGCCGTATCTGTACGCAGCGGCCAGAGTCTTTGTTTATCCCTCCTTCTACGAGGGATTCGGTTTACCTATTCTTGAAGCGATGTCTTGCGGTGTGCCGGTAGTATGCTCCAATGTCACCTCTTTGCCTGAGGTTGTTGGCGATGCCGGCCTCGTTGCCGATCCTAATGATATAGACGCGATTAGCGCGCAAATTTTGCAGAGCCTGCAAGATGATAGCTGGCGGGAAATCGCCACCGCGCGCGGTCTTGCTCAGGCGAAACAGTTTTCGTGGGAGAACTGTGCGACACAGACCATTAACGCCTATAAATTACTCTAAGGGTGTCAGTTGAGAGTTCTACACGTCTATAAGACTTACTATCCCGATACCTACGGCGGTATTGAGCAGGTAATTTATCAGCTAAGTCAGGGCTGCGCCCGCCGGGGAATCGCAGCCGATGTTTTCACTTTTAGCCCGGACAAAGATACAGGTCCTGTCGCTTACGAAGATCATCGGGTCATTTATAATAAACAGCTTTTTGAAATTGCCTCCACGCCGTTTTCGCTGAAAGCGTTAAAGCGTTTTAAGCTGATTAAAGATGACTACGATATCATCAACTACCATTTTCCGTTTCCCTTTATGGATATGCTGCATCTTTCGGCGCGGCCTGACGCCAGGACTGTGGTGACCTATCACTCTGATATAGTGAAACAAAAACGGTTAATGAAGCTGTACCAGCCGCTGCAGGAGCGATTTCTCAGCGGCGTAGATTGCATCGTTGCCTCGTCGCCCAATTATGTGGCTTCCAGCCAGACCCTGAAAAAATATCTGGATAAAACGGTGGTGATCCCGTTTGGTCTGGAACAGCAGGACGTGCAGCACGATCCGCAGAGGGTCGCGCACTGGCGGGAAACTGTCGGCGATAAGTTCTTTCTCTTCGTCGGCACTTTCCGCTACTACAAAGGGCTGCATATTCTGATGGATGCCGCTGAGCGTAGCCGACTGCCAGTGGTGGTTGTAGGGGGCGGGCCGCTGGAATCGGAAGTGCGGCGTGAAGCGCAGCAGCGCGGGCTGAGCAATGTGATGTTTACCGGCATGCTCAACGACGAAGATAAGTACATTCTCTTCCAGCTCTGCCGGGGCGTGGTATTCCCCTCGCATCTGCGCTCTGAGGCGTTTGGTATTACGTTATTGGAAGGCGCACGCTTCGCAAGGCCACTGATCTCTTGTGAGATTGGTACAGGTACCTCTTTCATTAACCAGGACAAAGTGAGTGGTTGCGTGATTCCGCCGAATGATAGCCAGGCGCTGGTGGAGGCGATGAATGAGCTCTGGAATAACGAGGAAACCTCCAACCGCTATGGCGAAAACTCGCGTCGTCGTTTTGAAGAGATGTTTACTGCCGACCATATGATTGACGCCTATGTCAATCTCTACACTACATTGCTGGAAAGCAAATCCTGAGAGATGCTACCCCCGCCGTTGCTGCGGGGGCCAACGCGTTAATGCCGATTCTTCAGATTATCAATCACTTCTCCGAGATCCAGCCCTTGATCCTGCAACAACACCAGCAGGTGATACATCAAATCAGATGCCTCGTTGGTCAGTTCAAAGCGGTCATGTACTGTCGCTGCCAGTGCGGTTTCCACCCCTTCTTCACCCACTTTCTGCGCAATGCGTTTGGTGCCGCTGGCATACAGTTTGGCGGTGTAGGAGGTTTCCGGGTCAGCTGATTTGCGTTCGGCGAGCAGTTGTTCCAGTTGATACAGAAACAGCCACTGGTGAGCAGTTTCGCCGAAGCAGCTGCTGGTGCCTTTATGGCAGGTTGGTCCGATAGGATTCGCCAGTACCAGTAGCGTGTCGTTGTCGCAGTCCGGCGCAATATTTACTACGTTGAGGAAATTGCCCGACGTTTCGCCTTTGGTCCACAGTCGCTGTTTAGTGCGCGAGAAGAAAGTGACTTTGCCGCTTTCGATGGTTTTGTCTAAGGCTTCCGGGTTCATATAGCCCAGCATTAACACTTCGCCGGATACCGCGTGTTGCACAATCACCGGCATAAGTCCGTCGGTTTTTTCCCAGTCCAGTTCGCGGCGTTGTTGTTCTGTTAACATATCCTGATCTCCACGCCCTGTGTTGCCAGGTACGCTTTTAATTCACCAATATTGATTATTTGTTTGTGGAATACGGAAGCTGCCAGCGCACCGTCAACGTCGGCATCGCGGAAAGCTTCGAGGAAGTGTTCCATGGTGCCCGCGCCACCGGAGGCAATTAGCGGGACGTGGCAAACTTCACGCACTTTTTTCAGTTGTTCGAGGTCGTAACCGTTACGCACGCCGTCCTGATTCATCATGTTGAGGACGATTTCTCCGGCACCGCGTTTTTGCACTTCCTGTACCCAGTCGAGCGTTTCCCACTGAGTGACGCGGGTGCGGCTTTCGTCGCCGGTATATTGATTCACATGATATTTACCGGTTTCGCCGTCGTACCAGGTATCAATACCGACCACAATACACTGCACGCCAAAGCGATCCGCCAGGCGAGTAATTAACGTCGGGTCCGCCAGTGCAGGGGAGTTAATGGAGATTTTATCCGCGCCAAAGGAAAGAATTTTGGCGGCGTCATCCAGCGATTTAATCCCACCCGCCACACAGAACGGAATGTCGATCACTTCCGCCACGCGAGATACCCAGCTTTTATCTACCACACGGCCATCGCTGGAAGCGGTGATATCGTAGAACACCAGTTCGTCAGCGCCTTCTTCAGCGTAGCGTTTTGCCAGCGGCACGATATCGCCAATGATTTCATGGTTGCGAAACTGTACGCCTTTCACCACCTGACCATCACGAACGTCGAGACATGGGATTATGCGTTTTGCCAGCATGCGATGGCCTCCTTCACGGTGAATTTACCTTCCAGTAATGCCCGACCAACTATTACGCCGCGCACACCAGTGCCACGCAGGGCCGCCACATCATCAATGTCGCCAATACCGCCGGAGGACTGAAATGCCACCTGCGGATATCTGGCGCACACTTCTTCATATAAAGAGACGTTAGAGCCTGCCAGCGTGCCGTCGCGCGAGATATCGGTACACAGCACATGTTTCAGGCCGACGGGCAGATAGGTTTCCACCAGTTGTTCCAGTGAAACGCCCGAGTTCTCTTGCCAGCCGCTGACTGCCACCTGCTTGTTGCCTTGCTCGTCAATACGGACATCCAGCGCCAGCACTAAGGCATCGGCACCGAAGCGTTCAAACCAGCCTTTCACCATATCTTGTGATTTCACCGCGGTGGAGCCGACCACTACGCGCGCAACGCCCGCTTCCAGTAACGCCGCCACATCTTCTTCGCTACGCACGCCGCCGCCAACCTGCACCGGAACGTTAACGCCCGCGACCAGGGTTTTAATCAGCGGGATTTGACGTTTAGCCGGATCTTTTGCCCCGGTCAGATCCACCAGGTGCAGCACTTCGGCACCCTGCGCGGCGTAATCCTGCAATCGCGGCAGCGGGTCGTTACCGTAATCGCGCTGTTTGCCGTAATCGCCCTGATGGAGACGCACCACAGTGCCGTCGATTAAATCTAATGCCGGAATAATCATCACATCTCCAGGAAGTTTTTCAGCAACTTAGCACCAGCGGCACCAGAACGCTCCGGGTGGAACTGCACGCCGTAGAAGTTATCTTTTTGTACCGCCGCGGTGAACGGTTCGCCGTAATTACACTGGGCGATGGTCCACGGATTGACCGGCATTGCGTAGCTGTGAACAAAGTAAAAGTACGCGCCGTCTTCAATCCCCTGAAACAGGCGGTTGCCTGCCTGCGGGTAAACGCGGTTCCAGCCCATATGTGGCAGTGGCAGACCAAAGTCGGTCATTTTCGGCACGTCTTCGTCGATGATGCCCAGCAAGTCGACGCCGTTGCTCTCTTCGCTGCGCCGCCCCAGCAGTTGCATCCCTAAGCAGATGCCCAGCACCGGTTGGGTACAGGCTTTGATGAGATCAAACAGCTCGCGCTCACGTACCTGATCCATCGCCGCTTGCGCAGTGCCAACGCCGGGTAAAAACAGTTTATCGGCCAGCAACACTACGTCCGGGTCACGGCTGACTTTGGGTTCATAACCGTGGCGCGCAATGGCAGACTTCACCGAGTTCAGATTGGCGCAGCCAGTATCAAGGATCACCACGTTCATTACAGCACTCCTTTCGACGAGGGCAGGGTGTCGCCTTCCACGCGGATGGCCTGGCGCAGGGTGCGACCAAAGGCTTTGAACAGACTCTCTACACGGTGATGATCGTTTTTACCTTTGGTTTTCAGGTGTAGCGTCACGCCCATGGTGTATGAGAGCGAACGGAAGAAGTGCTCGATCATCTCGGTGCTGAGATCGCCCACGCGCTGGTAGGTAAACTCGGCTTTATATTCCAGGTGCGGGCGACCAGAGATATCCAGCGCGCAGCGGGCAAGGCATTCGTCCATCGGTAGCACAAAACCAAAGCGACAAATACCGCGTTTATCGCCGAGGGCAATTTTTAACGCTTCGCCCAGCGCCAGACCGGTATCTTCGACGGTGTGGTGATCGTCGATATAGAGGTCGCCTTTGACGTTGATTTCCATGCGGAAACCGCCGTGGGTGGCGATCTGATCCAGCATATGATCAAAGAAGCCAACGCCGGTGTTAATCTTGCTGCCACCTTCGCGATCCAGCCACACCTGAACGTCAATCTGCGTCTCTTTGGTGTTGCGCACTACATGGGCGTAACGGTCTCGTTTAGTGAGCTGCTCACCAATCATCGGCCAGTTCAGGGTTTCGCGGTCATAGCGTAAACCAGTAATGCCCATGTTTTCAGCGAGTTGAATATCGGTCGCGCGATCGCCAATCACATAACTGTTGGCGCGATCCATCGCTTGCTCAGCCAGATAACGCTCTACCAGTTTTACTTTCGGCTTACGGCAGTCGCACTCATCGGCGGGCAGGTGTGGGCAAATCAGCACTTCATCAAACTGTACGCCTTGCGAGGTGAAGATCTGCATCATCAGGTTGTGCGGGCCATCGAAATCCGTCTGCGGGAAATTTTGTGTTCCCAGACCATCCTGATTGGTGATCATTACCAGTTTATAGCCCGCTTTTTGCAACTTCAGCAGCTCCGGGATCACGCCCGGTTCAAAGGCGAGTTTGTCAAAACGGTCCACCTGAAAATCACTCGGCGGTTCGCTAATCAGGGTTCCATCGCGATCGATAAAAAGATACTTCTGACTCATCAAACTTGCTCCGCACGTAAGGCGTCAATGACGCGCTGGCTTTCTTCACGGGTTCCGACGGTAATTCGCAGGCAGCCGCTTAAAGAGGGTTGTTTATTCTGATCACGTAAGATAATGCCCTGATCCCACAAAGATTTAAACACTGCACTGGAGGCTTTAAAGCGCGCCAGAATGTAGTTGGTTTCAGAGTCAAAAACCTGCTCCACGCAGGGGATCTCTTTCAATGCGGCAATCAGATATTCGCGTTCTGCAATAATTTGCGCCACCCGCTCACGCATGGCGACGATCCCCTGCGGGCTTAACGCCTGGGCCGCAATGTCGGCAACCGGCGTCGAGAGCGGGTAGGGGGCGATCACTTTCATTAACAGGTTGATGACCTCTTCGTTTGCCAGCGTAAATCCGCAACGAAGCCCCGCCAGAGCAAAAGCTTTCGACAGTGTGCGCAAAATAGCCAGGTGCGGATATTCCGCCAGCCAGCCAGCCAGCGATGCCTGTGGACAAAACTCTATATAGGCTTCATCGGCAACCACAATCGCCTTACCGCGCGTTAACTCCAGCAGGGTGCGAAAATCCTGCGGGTTGATCAGTTGCCCGGTCGGGTTGTTGGGGCTGCAAACATAGACCACTTTTACGCCGTCCAGCTTGTCGGAAATGCCCTGTAAGTCCAGTTGCCAGTTGTCCAGCGTCGGCACTGTGCGGCACTCGACGCCAATCGTTTCGGCGCTGACGCTGTACATGCCGTACGTTGGCGGGCAGTAGAGGATGGCGTCTTTACCCGGTTCGCAAAAAGCGCGAATCAGCAGTTCAATACCTTCGTCCGCGCCACGGCTGACCAGCACCTGCTCCGGTTTTACGCCTGCATATTGCGCGTAATTTTCAATCACCGCTTTCGGCTGGCATTCCGGGTAGCGGTTGAGCGTTTGCTGAGTAAGCTGAAACTCCACGGCAGTGGGGTATTCGTTGGCGTTCAGCCAGACATCGCCGTTACCGCCCAGACGACGCGCTGACTGATACGGCGTCAGGTTGCGGACGTTTTCACGCGCTAAATCGGTAATAGTCACGGTGCTCATGCTTGCTCCTTAAGGGCGTTAACACGCAAAGTAACGGCATTTTTATGGGCGGTCAGGCGCTCGGCGGAGGCCAGTGTTTCAATGGTCGAAGCCAGCGCGGAAAAGCCTTCTTTCGAGAGTTCCTGCACGGTCATGCGCTTCTGGAAATCTGCCAGCCCGAGGCTGGAACAGGTGGCGGTGTAACCGTAAGTCGGTAGAACATGGTTAGTGCCGGAGGCATAGTCGCCTGCCGATTCCGGTGACCAGTCACCAAGAAATACCGAACCGGCGCTGGTGATGCCATCGACCAGTTCGCGGGCGTTGCGGGTCTGAATGATCAGGTGCTCCGGGCCGTACTGGTTGGAAATCTCTACGCACTGCGCTAAATCTTTAGTCACGATCAGGCGGCTGGCGCTCAGTGCCTGACGTGCGGTTTCGGCACGCGGCAGTTCTGCCAGCTGGCGTTCGACAGCTTCGGCAACGCGACGCGCCATATCAGCATCGGGCGTCAGTAAAATCACCTGAGAGTCCGGGCCGTGTTCAGCCTGAGAAAGCAAATCAGAAGCCACGAAATCTGGCGTAGCGCCGCTGTCGGCAATCACCAGCACTTCCGACGGGCCTGCGGGCATATCGATCGCCGCACCGTCCAGACGCTGGCTTACCTGGCGTTTTGCCTCGGTGACAAAGGCGTTGCCTGGCCCGAAGATTTTGTCCACTTTTGGCACAGATTCAGTACCAAACGCCAGTGCGGCAATGGCCTGTGCGCCGCCGACGTTAAACACGTCCTGTACACCGCACAGCTGCGCCGCATAAAGGATCTCATCGGCAATCGGCGGCGGTGAGCACAGCACCACTTTTTTACAGCCCGCAATACGCGCCGGAGTTGCCAACATTAATACCGTTGAGAAGAGCGGGGCGGAGCCGCCAGGAATATACAAACCTACCGAAGCCACCGGGCGCGTGACTTGCTGACAACGTACGCCTGGCTGAGTTTCTACATCTACCGGCGGCAGTTTTTGCGCAGTGTGGAAGGTTTCAATATTCTTTACTGCCACCGCCATCGCCTGTTTTAGCTCGTCGCTCAGGCGTTCGCTGGCGGCGGCAATTTCCTCTGCAGACACCTTCAGCGCGGTAACCGTGGTTTTATCAAACTTCGCGCTGTATTCCCGCAGGGCCTCATCGCCGCGTGCTTTCACGTTATCGAGAATATCGTTAACAGTGCGGGTAATGCTTTCAGAAGCGGAGATCGCCGGGCGCATTAATAGCTGGCGTTGTTGCTCCGCAGTACAGCTATTCCAGTCAATGATTGTGTTAAAGCTCATGGCGATCACTCCATCATCTTCTCAATCGGCAGGACCAGGATTGAACTGGCACCCAGCGCTTTCAGTTTTTCCATCGTTTCCCAGAACAGGGTTTCGCTACTGACCATGTGCATCGCTACGCGTTGTTGGTCACCCGCCAGCGGCAGAATGGTTGGGCGTTCGGCACCTGGCAGCAGGGCGATGACTTCATCCAGACGTTCGGTCGGTGCGTGCATCATGATGTATTTTGATTCGCGCGCCTGGATCACACCCTGAATACGGGTCAGCAGTTTGTCGATCAGTTGCTGTTTGGATTCTTCCATTTCGCCATCGCGCTGGATCAGGCAGGCTTTCGAGCGGTAGATAACTTCGACTTCACGCAGGCCGTTTGCTTCCAGCGTGGCACCGGTGGAAACCAGATCGCAAATCGCATCCGCCAGTCCGGCACGCGGGGCGACTTCAACAGAACCGTTCAGTAAGCAGGATTTAAAAGAGATGCCTTTCTGGTCGAGATAACGCTTGAGCAGGTGAGGATAAGAGGTGGCGATACGTTTACCATTTAAGGAGAGCGGGCCGTCCCAGGCTTCATCAACCGGCGTTGCCAGTGAAAGTCGGCAGCCGCCGAAATCCAGTCGACGCAGGGTAAAGTAGCGCGGATCTTCACCCTGGGCGCGGCGGTTAAGCAGTTCTTCTTCCAGCACGTTTTCGCCGATAATTCCAAGGTCTACCACGCCGTCCATTACCAGACCGGGAATGTCGTCGTCACGCACGCGCAGAATATCAATCGGCATGTTTTCTGCCATCGCGATCAGGCGCTGGGTGTGAAGATTGATTTTAATGCCACAGCGCGCCAGCAATTCACGTGAGTCATCACTTAAACGGCCGGATTTCTGCATAGCTATGCGTAAACGAGTGTTGTCTGTCATTTTCTTATTCCTCTTTAAACCTGTCTGAACCGTTATCAATCGCGCAATAAAAAAGCCCCCGGAAGGTGATCTTCCGGGGGCTTTCTCATGCGTTCATGCACCACTGGAAGATCTGAATGTCTTCCAGCACACATCGCCTGAAAGACTAGTCAGGATGATGGTGATGATGGTGGTGTTTAAATTGAACGCGTGTCATAAAAGTCTCTGTGAATGTTTATTCAACTGATGTCTTTTAACCTAAACCACTTTCACGTTAGAAAGCAAGGGCTTTTTTATATATTTTATGGCAATGGATTTGTTTAATGAATGAGCGGGGAAAGGAGGGCGCTAAGAGGACTGTCCTCTAAGCTGACGGCACCAAAAATAGCGAAGCCTGGATTTTTCGTCTCACTGACAATATCTTGATCTACAAACTAATTAATAAATAGTTAATTAACGCCCATCATTGTACAATGAACTGTACAAAAGAGGAGATTGACATGCGTACAATTAGCTACAGCGAAGCGCGTCAGAATTTGTCGGCAACAATGATGAAAGCCGTTGAAGATCATGCCCCGATCCTTATTACTCGTCAGAATGGAGAGGCTTGTGTTCTGATGTCACTCGAAGAATATAACTCCCTGGAAGAGACGGCTTATCTACTGCGTTCCCCCGCTAACGCCCGGAGATTGATGGACTCAATCGATAGCCTGAAATCAGGCAAAGGAACGGAAAAGGACATCATTGAGTGAAACTAATCTGGTCTGAGGAATCATGGGATGATTATCTGTACTGGCAGGAAACAGATAAGCGAATTGTTAAAAAGATCAATGAACTTATCAAAGATACCCGCAGAACGCCATTTGAAGGTAAGGGGAAGCCAGAACCCCTGAAACATAATTTGTCAGGTTTCTGGTCCCGACGCATTACAGAGGAGCACCGTCTGGTATACGCGGTTACCGACGATTCACTGCTCATTGCAGCATGTCGTTATCATTATTGAACAGATTCATTCATAGAATGAATTGTCAGTTTTGATACGCTAGCGTAGCCTTATAGATCTAAGGTGTATCAGGAGATAACGGATGAAAAAGGTCGCAATTGTCGGGTTAGGGTGGTTAGGCATGCCGCTGGCGATGTCACTTTCAGCGCGAGGCTGGCAAGTCACCGGGAGTAAAACCACACAAGATGGTGTCGAAGCGGCCCGAATGAGTGGCATTGATAGCTATCTGCTTCGCATGGAGCCTGAGTTAGTTTGCGATTCTGACGATCTGGATGCCCTGATGGATGTCGATGCGCTGGTCATTACGCTTCCGGCACGTCGTAGCGGCCCCGGCGATGAGTTCTATTTACAAGCGGTACAAGAGTTAGTGGATAGCGCGCTGGCCCATCGTATTCCCCGAATTATTTTTACCAGCTCAACATCTGTCTATGGCGACGCGCAAGGCACGGTCAAAGAAACTACTCCGCGTAATCCGGTAACCAATAGTGGACGAGTATTAGAAGAACTCGAAGACTGGCTGCACAATTTACCCGGTACTTCGGTCGATATTCTGCGTCTTGCGGGCCTGGTCGGACCGGGACGTCATCCCGGACGCTTCTTTGCCGGAAAAACCGCGCCTGATGGTGAACATGGTGTTAATTTAGTCCATTTAGAAGATGTTATTGGCGCTATCACTCTGTTGTTACAGGCACCTAAAGGCGGACACATCTATAATATATGTGCGCCAGCTCACCCTGCGCGTAATGTTTTCTATCCGCAGATGGCCCGTTTACTGGGGCTGGAACCTCCGCAATTCAGAAATAGTCTGGACAGCGGCAAAGGTAAGATTATTGATGGCAGTCGGATTTGTAATGAACTGGGATTTGAATACCAGTATCCCGATCCGCTGGTAATGCCGCTGGAGTAAACGATCACGCCAGCAGGACGCCGCATGCACTGCAAGGGGGCGTGTATGAAACCACTGCTGGATGTGTTGATGATCCTCGATGCCTTAGAAAAAGAAGGCAGTTTTGCGGCGGCGTCGGCCAAACTCTATAAGACGCCGTCCGCTCTGAGTTACACCGTTCACAAGCTGGAAAGCGACCTTAATATTCAATTGCTTGATCGTAGCGGACACCGCGCTAAATTCACCCGCACCGGAAAAATGTTATTAGAGAAAGGGCGGGAAGTTCTGCATACCGTGCGAGAACTGGAAAAGCAGGCGATCAAACTGCATGAAGGCTGGGAAAACGAGCTGGTGATTGGCGTGGACGACACGTTTCCTTTTTCTCTGCTTGCGCCACTGATTGAAGCTTTTTATCAACATCATAGCGTGACGCGCCTGAAGTTTATCAATGGCGTACTCGGTGGTTCCTGGGATGCCCTGACTCAGGGGCGAGCGGATATTATTGTTGGCGCGATGCATGAGCCACCATCTTCCAGTGAGTTTGGTTTTTCACGGTTGGGCGATCTGGAACAAGTCTTTGCGGTCGCGCCTCATCATCCGTTAGCCCTGGAAGAAGAGCCGTTAAATCGTCGTATTATTAAGCGATATCGGGCGATTGTGGTGGGGGATACTGCGCAGGCAGGCGCTTCTACGGCCTCACAACTTCTCGACGAACAAGAAGCCATTACCGTTTTCGATTTTAAAACCAAGCTGGAGCTGCAAATTAGCGGCCTCGGCTGCGGCTATTTACCCCGTTATCTGGCGCAACGTTTTCTCGATAGTGGCGCGTTAATCGAGAAGAAAGTGGTCGCCCAAACTCTCTTTGAACCCGTCTGGATTGGCTGGAATGAACAGACCGCAGGACTTGCCAGTGGCTGGTGGCGGGATGAAATTTTAGCAAATAGTGCGATCGCCGGTGTTTATGCAAAATCTGATGACGGAAAATCAGCCATTTAAAGAAAAATTATTATGACAAGCCTCTCATTCTCTTGTCATTTCCCCCCCATTTAGGCACAATGCGCCGCTGTCAAAAAATGACTAAAAACCGACGTTTCATCAGCGTCGGTTATTTTTTGCTTCAAACCAATCATTCATACCAAGAGGCCGGGCTTCGTACCGGATAGATATTTACTAAAAATCGACAGTTGTTGTCGCTGAGGAATCCAAAAAAATGGGGCAATTTTTTGCTTACGCGACGGTTATCACCGTAAAGGAGAATGACCATGTCGCATAACGTTACTCCAAACACCTCTCGCGTGGAATTGCGTAAAACGCTTACGTTAGTTCCGGTTGTAATGATGGGTCTTGCCTATATGCAGCCGATGACGCTGTTTGATACTTTTGGTATCGTTTCAGGCCTCACGGATGGTCATGTGCCGACAGCCTATGCGTTCGCATTGATTGCGATCCTGTTTACGGCTCTGAGCTACGGGAAGCTGGTTCGCCGCTATCCTTCTGCTGGCTCTGCATACACTTACGCCCAGAAATCCATTAGCCCGACTGTCGGCTTTATGGTGGGTTGGTCTTCTCTGCTCGACTATCTGTTCGCGCCGATGATCAACATTCTGCTGGCGAAAATCTATTTTGAAGCTCTGGTGCCTTCCATCCCATCGTGGATGTTTGTGGTGGCGTTGGTGGCCTTCATGACCGCCTTTAACCTGCGTAGTCTGAAATCCGTAGCGAACTTCAACACTGTAATCGTCGTGTTGCAGGTAGTGCTGATCGCGGTGATTCTGGGCATGGTTGTTTATGGCGTATTTGAAGGTGAAGGCGCTGGTACGCTGGCGAGCACTCGTCCGTTCTGGTCTGGCGATGCGCATGTTATCCCGATGATTACCGGGGCGACAATCCTGTGCTTCTCCTTTACCGGCTTTGACGGCATCAGCAACCTGTCGGAAGAAACCAAAGATGCAGAGCGCGTGATCCCGCGTGCGATTTTCCTGACCGCGCTGATTGGCGGCATGATCTTCATCTTTGCAACTTACTTCCTGCAGCTGTACTTCCCGGATATCTCTCGCTTTAAAGATCCGGATGCGTCACAGCCTGAAATCATGCTGTACGTTGCGGGTAAAGCGTTCCAGGTTGGCGCGCTGATCTTCTCCACCATTACCGTACTGGCGTCCGGTATGGCGGCGCATGCAGGCGTAGCGCGTCTGATGTACGTAATGGGTCGTGACGGCGTATTCCCGAAAAGCTTCTTCGGTTATGTACACCCGAAATGGCGTACTCCGGCGATGAACATCATCCTGGTTGGCGCGATTGCCCTGCTGGCAATCAACTTCGACCTGGTAATGGCTACAGCGCTGATTAACTTTGGTGCGTTGGTGGCGTTCACCTTCGTTAACCTGTCGGTCATCTCGCAGTTCTGGATCCGTGAGAAGCGTAATAAGACGCTGAAAGATCACTTCCAGTATCTGTTCCTGCCGATGTGTGGTGCGCTGACCGTTGGTGCGCTGTGGGTTAACCTGGAAGAAAGCTCAATGGTTCTGGGTCTGATCTGGGCGGCTATCGGTCTGATTTACCTGGCTTGCGTCACCAAGAGTTTCCGTAACCCGGTTCCGCAGTACGAAGACGTAGCGTAATCATCTTTTGTAATAATAAACCGGAGTCGAATGAATATTTGGCTCCGGTTTTTTTATTCTTTTTTATCGACATCCTCATTAATAACCATTTGTTCTAATTTAGAGAATTTGGTTATTGGTCTGCATTCCACCAGTCATGAATAATTTCCCTATTAACATTCATCTGGTTAATTAATTTATGTTTTCAATGATATTAAGCGGGCTAATTTGTGGTGCTCTGCTGGGATTTGTCATGCAGCGTGGGCGTTTTTGCCTGACAGGTGGTTTTCGCGATATGTATCTCGCGAAAAATAATCGCATGTTTTACGCCTTGCTGATTGCAATTTCGGTACAAAGTGTGGGGGTTTTTGCGTTAATTCAGGCGGGCCTACTGACTTACGAAGCCGGGGCGTTCCCGTGGCTTGGTACTGTTATAGGTGGGTATATCTTTGGGCTGGGAATTGTTCTGGCGGGTGGATGTGCCACCGGGACCTGGTATCGCGCGGGTGAGGGATTGATCGGCAGTTGGATCGCGCTTTTCACTTATATGGTGATGAGTGCGGTGATGCGTTCTCCACATGCCAGTGGTTTAAATCAAACCTTGCAGCACTACAGTACTGAACATAACTCTATTGCTGAGACTTTTAATTTGTCTGTGTGGCCGTTGGTTGCCGTTTTGCTGGTGATAACGCTCTGGGTGGTGATGAAAGAGTTGAAGAAGCCAAAACTCAAAGTCGCGACCTTACCGCCGCGCCGAACCGGGATCGCTCATATTCTGTTTGAAAAACGCTGGCATCCCTTTGTCACTGCTGTACTCATCGGTTTGATTGCGCTTTTAGCCTGGCCCCTGAGTGAAGCAACCGGACGCATGTTTGGGTTAGGAATCACTTCCCCAACGGCCAATATTCTGCAATTTCTGGTCGCGGGTGACGTGAAATACATTAACTGGGGCGTTTTCCTGGTGTTAGGGATCTTCGTGGGGTCATTTATTGCAGCCAAAGCGAGCCGTGAGTTCCGCGTTCGCGCAGCTGATGCACAAACAACATTACGTAGCGGGTTAGGTGGTGTACTGATGGGCTTCGGTGCCAGTATTGCAGGTGGTTGCTCTATCGGTAATGGACTGGTTATGACTGCAATGATGACCTGGCAGGGCTGGATTGGCCTTGTATTTATGATTCTCGGAGTCTGGACTGCGTCCTGGCTTGTGTATGTTCGACCGCAGCGTAAGGCGCGACTGGCAACTGCTGCGGCAAATTAAGTAAGGTGTAAAGATGGCGATTAAAAAGCTGGATGTGGTGACGCAGGTCTGTCCGTTTCCACTCATAGAAGCAAAAGCAGCACTGGCAGAAATGGCCAGCGGCGATGAGTTGGTAATTGAGTTTGATTGCACCCAGGCAACTGAAGCAATCCCACAGTGGGCGGCAGAAGAAGGACATGCCATCACCGATTATCAGCAGATTGGCGATGCAGCGTGGAGCATCACCGTTCAAAAAGCCTGACTCAACATTGTCCTCCGCCGTACCAGCGGCGGAGGCTTCAAATTAGACGATCTCTTCCGCGTACTGCCAAAGCGCTTTTAACAGCGCCACTTTCTCTTTGTCATCGGCATATTGTTGTGCCAGCATCTGCAATTCATCTGCATAACCCTGTAAAAACTCTGGCGTGAAGACCTGGCGGCGGTGCTCCAGCCAGCGTTGCTGCTCGGCATAATCCAGCGTCCCCGGGAAGTTGCGCGCCCGATAATTGAACAACAGCTTTTCAATCCGTTTATCGACAAAAGTGATATCCAGTGCCGGTAAATTACGCGGCTCGGTTTCCAGCACAATTTTCATTGCTGCACGATCGGCGTCACTGAAAAAGCCGTTATAAAGCTGTGCATCCACGTTATCTGAAGGCGTAAACGGTTCGGCTTCCGCGAATATCGCCACCACTTTTTCGCGCACTTGCGGATTTTCACGCAGAATTTTCAGGTTATCGAGGCAATGCTGACGATTAATTCCCAGTCGGTCGGCATCTTCCGGGCGTAGCGTATTCGCCTGGGCCAGCACCGGACATTTATTGATATGCACCAGCTTAACCGGAACGGCGGCGTTATCGCCAAGATCGGTTTTTGCGGTATATAAACGCTCGCGCAATGTGTCGCTATCCAGTTCCAGTAATGGCGAAATGTCTCCTGCCAAATCCACCATAATTACGGCATTGCGATTTTCAGGATGCCACGCCAGCGGTGCCACCCAGCTGGTATTGCCGCGCCATGCTCCAAACATTCCGGAAACGTGCACCAGGGGTTTCATCTGCGGAACATCGATCAACGCCATCAGTTTGTGTTTATTACGATGGGTAAAGAGATAATCAAACAGGCGTGGCTGACGCGTTTTTACCAGCTTTGCCATCGCAATAGTGGCGTACACATCAGCCATCGCATCGTGGGCGTTGCTATGTTCAATACCATTCGCTTTGGTTAAATGCTCAAGGCGAAAGCTCGGTAGACCGTCATCATTTTCAGGCCAGTTTATTCCTTCCGGGCGCAGGGCATAACAGGCACGCATAACATCCAGCAAATCCCAGCGCGAGTTATCATGCTGCCAGCTCCAGGCGTAAGGATCGTAGAAATTACGATAAAAAACGTTGCGTGTGACTTCGTCGTCGAAACGCACATTGTTGTAGCCCAGAATACAGGTCTTCGGTACGGTAAAAAGCGAGTGAATACGGGCGGCAAACGCGGCTTCGTTTTCTCCTTTCGCCCGTGCTTCCTGCGGGGTAATACCGGTAATTAATACGGCTCCTGGCTGGGGTAAATAGTCATCAGCGGGCTTGCAGTAAAAGACTTCGGGTTCGCCGATGACATTGAATTCGCTATCGGTGCGAATGGCTGCGAACTGTGCAGGGCGATCTAACGCGGGGTGCGTGCCAAAAGTTTCGTAATCGTGAAACAAAAAGGTAGATTGTTGCTTACCGTCATTCATCATTAGGTTAAATCCGTTATTTCTGCTGTCTGCCAGAGTATCAAATATCACCGTGCTAATCAGCTTTAGCGCAACAATTTGACAGCGAGTGGCAACAGATCATGTCAGATAAAAATGAGAGAGTAGTCACATTTTCTTGCACTTTATTCCAGCCAGTTCATAAGTATTTCCGTAAAAAGAACAGCTATTTGAAACTCCTGAGGGTTTGCTGTTGAAACGCCGTCTTATTATTGCTGCTTCTTTGTTCGTTTTTAACTTATCGTCTGGTTTTGCGGCGGAAAACATTCCTTTTTCACCTCAGCCTCCACAGATTCATGCCGGGTCCTGGGTACTGATGGATTACACCACCGGTCAGATCCTCACCGCGGGTAATGAGCATCAACAGCGCAATCCCGCCAGCCTGACAAAGCTGATGACGGGTTATGTCGTGGATCGCGCTATCGATAGTCATCGCATTACGCCAGACGATATTGTCACCGTGGGGCGCGATGCGTGGGCGAAAGATAATCCGGTGTTTGTCGGTTCTTCACTGATGTTTTTGAAAGAGGGCGATCGCGTATCGGTACGTGATTTAAGCCGTGGTTTAATTGTGGATTCCGGAAATGACGCTTGTGTTGCTCTGGCTGACTATATTGCCGGTGGGCAACGGCAGTTTGTTGAAATGATGAACAACTATGCCGAGAAGCTGCATCTCAAGGATACGCATTTTGAAACAGTGCATGGTCTGGATGCACCTGGCCAGCATAGCTCGGCTTATGATTTAGCTGTGCTTTCTCGCGCTATCATCCACGGCGAGCCCGAGTTTTATCATATGTACAGTGAGAAAAGTCTCACCTGGAACGGTATCACCCAGCAAAACCGTAACGGGTTGTTGTGGGATAAAACCATGAATGTTGACGGCCTGAAAACGGGTCATACTTCTGGTGCCGGTTTTAACCTCATTGCTTCGGCTGTAGATGGGCAGCGTCGTCTCATTGCAGTGGTAATGGGGGCTGACAGTGCAAAAGGTCGTGAGGAAGAGGCAAGAAAATTACTGCGTTGGGGGCAACAAAACTTTACTACGGTGCAAATTTTGCTCCGTGGGAAAAAGGTCGGAACGGAACGCATCTGGTATGGCGATAAAGAAAATATCGACCTGGGAACGGAACAAGAGTTCTGGATGGTGCTACCGAAAGCCGAAATTCCACATATCAAAGCCAAATATACCCTTGATGGTAAAGAGCTCACCGCGCCAATTAGCGCCCATCAGCGGGTAGGGGAAATTGAACTTTACGACCGTGATAAACAGGTGGCGCACTGGCCGCTGGTTACCCTGGAATCTGTCGGGGAAGGCGGCATGTTTTCCCGCCTGAGTGATTATTTCCACCATAAGGCCTGACCTTTCTTTTGCAGCAGACTGGCAGGAGTGCGAGTCTGCTCGCATAATCAACACTCATTCCTTGTGGTTTTAATTTTGCAACTATACTGTATATAAAAACAGTATTAATGGGGGCGTCATGAACTACGAGATTAAGCAGGAAGATAAACGTACCGTTGCAGGTTTCCATCTCGTTGGCCCGTGGGAACAGACGGTAAAGAAAGGTTTTGAGCAGTTGATGATGTGGGTAGATAGTAAAAATATTGTGCCGAAGGAGTGGGTTGCTATCTATTACGACAATCCAGATGAAACACCCGCCGAAAAATTACGCTGCGACACCGTCGTGACGGTGCCGGGTTACTTTACGCTTCCCGAAAACAGTGAGGGCGTCATTCTGACAGAAATTTCAGGTGGTCAGTATGCGGTGGCGGTAGCTCGTGTAGTCGGTGATGATTTTGCTAAACCCTGGTATCAGTTCTTTAATAGCCTCTTGCAGGACAGTGCTTATGAAATGTTACCAAAGCCCTGCTTCGAGGTTTATTTGAACAATGGCGCGGAAGATGGGTACTGGGATATCGAAATGTATGTTGCGGTGCAGCCAAAACATCACTAATTCATCTCAGGGCGGTGTGTTGACGCGATGACCACTCTTTTTTTTGAAAGCGAAAAGAGTAAGATGCGCCTTTCAATTTTTTCGCTCCTGCCGGGAAATTACACTGTTCCCGGTTTGTCCGTCGGATAATTCAGAGGCGCGCCTTCTGGCCGACAGATGAGTTATGAGCGCTTTTAATCTTCATTACGGAGTTTCTGCGTGCGTGCCGATAAGTCATTAAGCCCGTTTGAAATCCGGGTATACCGCCATTACCGCATTGTGCATGGTACTCGGGTCGCGCTGGCATTCCTGCTCACTTTTCTCATTATCCGCCTGTTTACTATCCCGGAAAGCACTTGGCCGCTGGTCACCATGGTGGTGATTATGGGGCCAATCTCGTTCTGGGGTAACGTTGTCCCTCGCGCCTTCGAACGTATTGGCGGTACGGTGTTGGGTTCGATTTTAGGTCTTATCGCTCTGCAGCTGGAGTTAATTTCGTTACCGCTGATGTTAGTCTGGTGCGCGGCGGCGATGTTTCTTTGCGGTTGGCTGGCGCTGGGCAAGAAACCGTATCAAGGATTATTGATTGGGGTGACGCTGGCAATTGTTGTTGGTTCCCCGACAGGTGAAATTGATACGGCGTTATGGCGAAGCGGCGATGTGATCCTCGGCTCTTTACTGGCAATGTTGTTTACCGGTATCTGGCCACAACGGGCGTTCATCCACTGGCGCATTCAACTGGCGAAAAGTCTGACCGAGTATAATCGGGTCTATCAATCTGCATTCTCACCGAACTTACTCGAACGCCCACGTCTGGAAAGCCATCTACAAAAACTCTTGACCGATGCCGTGAAAATGCGTGGGCTGATTGCGCCCGCCAGCAAAGAAACTCGTATTCCAAAATCGATATATGAAGGTATCCAGACCATTAATCGCAATCTGGTTTGTATGCTGGAGTTGCAAATCAATGCGTACTGGGCCACGCGCCCCAGCCATTTCGTGTTATTGAACGCGCAAAAACTTCGTGATACCCAGCATATGATGCAGCAAATACTGCTGAGCCTTGTTCATGCGCTGTACGAAGGTAATCCGCAGCCGGTTTTTGCCAATACGGAAAAATTGAACGATGCTGTGGAAGAGCTGCGTCAGTTGCTCAATAACCACCATGACCTGAAGGTTGTGGAAACACCAATCTATGGTTATGTGTGGCTGAACATGGAGACGGCACATCAGCTTGAGTTGCTATCGAATCTGATTTGCCGGGCCTTGCGCAAATAATTCCTGAACTTCAGAATCATCTTGCTGCTGCTTCGATTCAGCAAGGATAAAGGGTATGATAGTGAAAAGGGATAAAAGCATTGTCATCTGCGGCAGCTATGAGTAATGTTGGCCCTAACGAATAGCGGTTGCTTAAACGAATCCGACTCTCACATTATCAGGGGTATAAAAATGGAAACTACCAAGCCTTCATTCCAGGACGTACTGGAATTTGTTCGTCTGTTCCGTCGTAAGAACAAACTGCAACGTGAAATTCAGGACGTTGAGAAAAAGATCCGTGACAACCAGAAGCGCGTCCTGCTGCTGGACAACCTGAGCGATTACATCAAGCCGGGGATGAGCGTTGAAGCAATCCAGGGCATCATCGCCAGCATGAAAGGTGACTATGAAGATCGTGTTGACGATTACATCATCAAAAATGCCGAGCTCTCCAAAGAACGCCGCGATATCTCCAAAAAGCTGAAAGCTATGGGCGAAATGAAAAACGGCGAAGCGAAGTAATTCCTGTTTTATTCAATGAGGGTTGCCCGGCAACCCTCATTGCTCATTGATTCTTTTCTGTGTATCACCGTCATCATTCTCATCTGAGAACCTGTCGAAATTAGCGACAGACATCTTCTGTATGCAGCAAGGCAAAAAGTTCTGTAACTCCATGGTTATTAACCGCATTGGTTACTAACACGTTGTGCGCTCCGGCTTCCCGTAACCAACATTTCACCAAAGATATTTGTTCCATGCTGGCTAAATCTGCTTTGGTGACTACTCCAATGATCGGACGTTAACACGAGGAAGTCTGGCTATTCCACAATGCCATCTTCTTTCGTAATGGATTGAGAATGCTGGATTTTTAATTATATTACGCGCAGTATTAATCGCGTAAATGTTTTACGGTCAGCAACGGTGGGGGATCCATTGTTCTGTTCAATGAATACCATCATACAATTGAATCAGGAGTCGGTATGATGATTTTGGTGACGGGGGGCGCACGGAGCGGGAAGAGTCGCCATGCAGAGGCGCTTATTGGGGACTCTTCACAGGTTCTGTATATCGCCACCTCACAAATCCTTGATGATGAGATGGCTGCACGGATAGAACATCATCGGCAAGGCCGCCCGGCGCACTGGCGCACGGTGGAGCGTTGGCAACATCTTGATGAATTAATTCATGCAGACATTAACCCGCATGAGGCTGTATTGCTGGAATGCGTTACCACCATGGTGACTAATCTGTTGTTTGATTATGGCGGCGATAAAGACCCTGATGAATGGGATTATCAGGCGATGGAACAGGCGATTAATGCTGAGATTCAGTCGTTGATTGCTGCCTGCCAACGTTGTCCCGCAAAGGTTGTATTAGTGACTAACGAAGTGGGAATGGGGATTGTGCCGGAGAGTCGTCTGGCACGACATTTTCGTGATATTGCCGGGCGGGTAAATCAGCAGCTGGCCGCTGCGGCAAATGAAGTATGGTTGGTGGTTTCGGGTATTGGAGTAAAAATCAAATGAGTAAATTATTTTGGGCGATGCTCTCTTTTATTACGCGTCTGCCTGTACCGCGTCGCTGGTCCCAGGGACTGGATTTCGAGCATTATTCTCGCGGTATTATTACTTTTCCTTTAATTGGATTATTGCTTGGCGCGATTAGCGGGCTGGTCTTCATGGTGCTGCAGGCATGGTGTGGCGTACCACTGGCGGCACTGTTTAGCGTACTTGTGCTGGCGCTGATGACCGGGGGATTCCACCTGGACGGCCTCGCCGATACCTGTGATGGCGTATTTTCTGCACGTAGCCGCGATCGCATGTTGGAAATCATGCGTGATAGCCGTTTAGGCACCCACGGCGGTCTGGCATTGATTTTTGTTGTACTGGCAAAGATTCTGGTATTAAGCGAGTTGGCTCTGCGTGGCGAACCGATCCTTGCATCGCTGGCGGCAGCATGTGCGGTCAGCCGCGGGACTGCCGCATTATTGATGTATCGTCATCGTTATGCCCGGGAAGAAGGACTTGGCAATGTGTTTATTGGCAAAATTGATGGGCGACAAACCTGCGTCACACTCGGCTTAGCCGCTATTTTTGCTGCCGTATTATTGCCGGGTATGCATGGTGTGGCTGCTATGGTGGTGACGATGGTGGCGATTTTCATCCTCGGTCAGCTTCTCAAACGTACGCTGGGCGGGCAAACCGGCGATACGCTGGGAGCTGCTATAGAGCTTGGTGAACTGGTCTTCCTGCTGGCACTGCTATAAAGAGACGTGACATGCAAACACTTGCCGATTTACTGAATACGATCCCTGCTATCGATCCTGCCGCTATGTCGCGTGCACAACGGCATATCGACGGGTTACTCAAACCTGTTGGTAGCCTGGGAAGGCTGGAGGCGCTTGCCATACAACTGGCAGGAATGCCGGGGTTGAATGGCGTTCCGCATGTGGGCAAAAAAGCGGTACTGGTTATGTGTGCCGATCACGGCGTCTGGGAGGAAGGGGTCGCTATTTCCCCAAAAGAAGTGACAGCCATTCAGGCTGAAAATATGACCCGCGGAACAACCGGCGTGTGTGTGCTGGCAGCACAAGCGGGCGCTAACGTCTACGTAATTGATGTTGGTATTGATACTGCTGAGCCTATCCCCGGGCTTATCAACATGCGTGTTGCTCGAGGTAGTGGCAATATTGCTTCAGCTCCGGCAATGAGTCGCCATCAGGCAGAAAAGTTGCTTTTGGACGTCATATGTTATACGCGGGAGCTGGCAAAAAACGGTGTTACGCTGTTTGGTGTAGGTGAACTGGGGATGGCAAACACGACACCGGCAGCGGCAATAGTCAGCACAATCACTGGCCGGGCTCCTGAAGAAGTGGTTGGGATTGGCGCAAACCTGCCGACAGATAAACTGGCTAATAAAATTGATGTTGTGCGCCGGGCGATTACGTTGAATCAACCAAATCCGCAGGATGGCGTTGATGTCCTGGCAAAAGTGGGTGGATTTGATTTGGTCGGAATGGCTGGCGTGATGTTAGGCGCTGCTTCCTGCGGTTTACCCGTGTTGCTGGATGGATTTCTTTCTTATGCTGCCGCGCTCGCAGCCTGCCAGATGTCTCCTGCAATCAAACCGTATCTCATTCCTTCTCACCTGTCGGCAGAAAAAGGGGCGCGTATTGCGCTGTCGCATTTGGGGCTGGAGCCTTATCTCAATATGGAGATGCGTTTAGGTGAGGGGAGTGGCGCAGCTCTGGCGATGCCCATCATCGAAGCTGCCTGTGCGATATATAACAACATGGGCGAACTTGCTGCCAGTAATATTGTTCTACCGGGGAATACGACTTCTGATTTGAACAGTTAAAAACGAAAAGTCTGATAAAAGCTATACTTAACGGATAGCTTTCGCGACTTAGGAAAGGGACATGATGCGTCGTGTAAATATTTTTTGCTCATTTGCTCTGCTTTTTGCCAGCCATACTAGCCTGGCGGTAACTTATCCATTACCTCCAGAGGGTAGCCGTTTAGTGGGGCAGTCGTTTACTGTAACTGTTCCTGATCACAATACCCAGCCGCTGGAGACTTTTGCCGCACAATACGGGCAAGGGTTAAGTAACATGCTGGAAGCGAACCCGGGCGCTGATGTTTTTTTGCCGAAGTCTGGCTCGCAACTCACCATTCCGCAGCAACTGATTTTGCCCGCCACTGTTCGTAAAGGGATTGTGGTTAACGTCGCTGAGATGCGTCTTTATTACTACCCACCAGACAGTAATACTGTGGAAGTCTTTCCTATTGGTATCGGCCAGGCTGGGCGAGAAACCCCGCGTAACTGGGTGACTACCGTTGAACGTAAACAAGAAGCTCCAACCTGGACGCCAACGCCGAACACTCGGCGCGAATATGCGAAACGAGGGGAGAGTTTGCCCGCATTTGTTCCTGCGGGCCCCGATAATCCCATGGGGCTGTACGCGATTTATATTGGCAGGTTGTATGCCATCCATGGTACCAATGCCAATTTTGGTATTGGGCTCCGGGTAAGTCAGGGCTGTATTCGTCTGCGCAATGACGATATCAAATATCTGTTTGATAATGTTCCTGTTGGGACGCGTGTGCAAATTATCGACCAGCCAGTAAAATACACCACTGAACCAGATGGCTCGAACTGGCTGGAAGTTCATGAGCCGTTGTCGCGCAATCGTGCAGAATATGAGTCTGACCGAAAAGTGCCATTGCCGGTAACCCCATCTTTGCGGGCGTTTATCAGCGGGCAAGAAGTTGATGTAAATCGCGCAAATGCTGCGTTGCAACGTCGATCGGGAATGCCTGTGCAAATTAGTTCTGGTTCAAGACAGATGTTTTAAGAGCGTTGGTAATTAGAAAGCAAAAAGCCTGCTAGAAAGCAGGCTTTTTTGAATTTGGCTCCTCTGACTGGACTCGAACCAGTGACATACGGATTAACAGTCCGCCGTTCTACCGACTGAACTACAGAGGAATCGTGTGAACGGGGCGCATATTAATGGCAGTGCATGGTGATGTCAAAGGGTGAAATGCATTTTTTTGTTTGTTTGCTGTCAATTTCAACAAAGTGGTGAGCTTTCAATCTTATTGGGTAATGAACCATCGTGGTGCATACCCTCCTTTTATAGGGCAGGGGAACGCGACAGCTGATTAAAGGAGCAAATGACGAATCTATCATAATCTCTTATTTGACAGTTGGTTAGCTTGTACATCAACGCCAAAATAAAACTGGCAAGCATCTTGCAATCTGGTTGTAAGTAATGGCGGCACTTGGGCCGATTCTTAAAAACCGGAGGCAACATGAACTTCAGACGCCTGAAATACTTCGTAAAAATTGTAGATATTGGTAGCCTGACCCAGGCTGCTGAAGTATTGCATATCGCACAACCAGCGCTCAGCCAGCAGGTTGCCACACTGGAAGGTGAGTTAAATCAACAACTTTTGATCCGTACAAAGCGGGGCGTTACGCCAACAGACGCCGGAAAAATTCTCTATACCCATGCGCGGGCCATTTTACGTCAGTGTGAACAGGCCCAACTGGCGGTGCATAACGTTGGTCAGGCATTATCGGGGCAAGTCTCGATTGGCTTTGCACCAGGAACCGCTGCGTCATCCATCACCATGCCCTTATTACAGGCGGTTCGCGCTGAATTTCCGGAGATCGTTATCTATCTTCATGAAAATAGTGGTGCAGTGCTTAACGAAAAATTGATAAATCACCAACTCGATATGGCGGTGATTTATGAGCATTCCCCTGTGGCTGGTGTATCCAGTCAGGCTTTGCTGAAAGAAGATCTTTTTCTGGTAGGAACTCAAGATTGCCCGGGGCAAAGCGTTGATGTGAATGCTATTGCGAAAATGAACCTCTTTCTCCCCAGTGATTACAGTGCTATTAGACTTCGTGTTGATGAGGCTTTTTCCCTACGGCGACTCACGGCAAAAGTTATTGGTGAAATTGAGTCTATTGCCACGCTTACCGCAGCGATTGCCAGCGGCATGGGCGTTGCAGTATTACCCGAATCGGCCGCGCGTTCGTTATGTGGCGCAGTAAATGGGTGGATGTCACGCATTACCACTCCTTCCATGAGTCTCTCTTTGTCATTAAATTTACCCGCCAGAGCGAACTTATCGCCACAGGCACAGGCAGTGAAAGAGTTGTTAATGTCAGTGATTAGTTCTCCAGTGATGGAAAAAAGGCAGTGGCAATTGGTGAGCTAAGTGTTATATCGGGATGGAATAAGATGCGGGTTTTTATTATTTGTTATGCCGGGCATTAGACTTTAACAATAACGGGAAATCTGAACTGCCCGGAGTTTACCGTGAATTTCCAACAACTAAAGATAATCCGCGAGGCTGCACGTCAGGATTACAACCTGACAGAGGTTGCGAATATGCTTTTTACCTCACAGTCAGGCGTCAGCCGTCATATTCGGGAACTGGAGGATGAACTTGGCATCGAAATATTTGTTCGACGAGGTAAGCGACTGCTGGGCATGACTGAACCGGGCAAAGCATTACTGGTCATTGCAGAACGTATTCTGAATGAAGCCAGTAATGTTCGTCGGCTTGCAGACCTGTTTACCAACGATACGTCTGGCGTTCTCACTATTGCAACGACGCATACTCAGGCACGTTATAGCTTGCCAGAGGTCATTAAAGCTTTTCGCGAACTTTTCCCGGAGGTTCGGCTCGAGCTAATCCAGGGGACGCCACAGGAAATTGCGACATTGTTGCAAAATGGCGAAGCTGATATTGGTATCGCCAGCGAGCGTTTGAGTAATGACCCGCAGCTCGTCGCCTTCCCGTGGTTTCGTTGGCACCATAGTTTGCTTGTTCCACACGATCATCCCTTGACGCAAATTTCACCATTGACGCTGGAATCAATAGCGAAGTGGCCGTTAATCACTTACCGACAGGGGATTACGGGGCGCTCACGTATTGATGACGCATTTGCCCGCAAAGGTTTGCTGGCAGATATTGTATTAAGTGCGCAGGATTCTGATGTCATTAAAACCTATGTTGCTCTTGGGCTTGGGATCGGATTAGTTGCCGAACAATCCAGCGGCGAACAAGAGGAAGAGAATTTAATCCGTCTGGATACGCGGCATCTTTTCGATGCTAATACTGTCTGGTTGGGACTGAAGCGAGGACAACTTCAGCGTAACTATGTCTGGCGCTTTCTGGAACTTTGTAATGCAGGACTGTCAGTTGAGGATATCAAGCGGCAGGTGATGGAAAACAGTGAAGAGGAAATTGATTATCAGATATAGCAAAAAGCCCGCTATAAAAGCGGGCTTTTCAGAAATTTGGCTCCTCTGACTGGACTCGAACCAGTGACATACGGATTAACAGTCCGCCGTTCTACCGACTGAACTACAGAGGAATCGCTGTTGAGGCACATCTTAACGGCGAAAAATCTTTTGTCAAACCCGATTTTTAAATTCCCCAATTGTTTGCCGTTTCTATCAACAGTTTGTTGCATTTGCAGACAATTTGTTGGCGAAAATCTTTGCAGCTTTGCTGATTCTCCCTCATTATTTGAAATGTGGTTTCACTTTCTGCAATTAAGGTCGGCTTTGAATATCTCCTCTGCTTTACGCCAGGTTGTTCACGGCACTCGCTGGCACGCTAAACGCAAGAGCTACAAAGTGTTGTTCTGGCGCGAGATAACCCCGCTTGCTGTTCCTATCTTCATGGAGAATGCCTGTGTCCTGTTGATGGGTGTCCTGAGCACTTTTCTGGTCAGCTGGCTGGGAAAAGATGCGATGGCCGGCGTGGGATTGGCGGACAGCTTCAATATGGTCATTATGGCTTTTTTTGCAGCTATCGATCTTGGTACTACTGTCGTTGTGGCATTTAGTCTCGGTAAGCGGGATCGACGACGAGCGAGGGTGGCGACGCGGCAGTCATTGGTGATCATGACGTTGTTTGCCGTACTGTTGGCAACGCTTATTCATCATTTTGGCGAACAAATTATTGATTTCGTCGCGGGTGATGCCACGACAGAAGTTAAAGCACTGGCGTTGACTTATCTGGAGCTGACGGTACTCAGTTATCCAGCAGCTGCCATCACTTTGATTGGTAGCGGGGCACTTCGTGGTGCAGGGAATACGAAAATACCGCTACTGATTAACGGTAGCCTGAATATTCTTAATATTATTATTAGCGGCATATTGATTTACGGCCTTTTCTCCTGGCCGGGACTGGGATTTGTCGGGGCTGGGTTGGGTTTAACCATTTCTCGTTATATTGGCGCAGTTGCAATTTTGTGGGTGCTGGCGATTGGTTTTAATCCTGCGCTAAGGATTTCGTTAAAGAGCTATTTTAAACCGCTGAATTTTAGCATTATCTGGGAAGTCATGGGGATTGGTATTCCAGCGAGTGTCGAATCAGTGTTATTTACCAGTGGTCGGTTATTAACCCAAATGTTCGTTGCCGGGATGGGGACCAGTGTTATTGCCGGAAATTTTATCGCGTTTTCAATTGCGGCTCTTATCAACTTACCCGGAAGTGCGCTCGGCTCTGCTTCTACGATCATTACAGGCCGAAGGTTGGGGGTAGGGCAGATAGCGCAAGCAGAGATACAGTTGCGGCATGTGTTCTGGCTGTCCACTCTTGGATTAACGGCCATCGCCTGGCTAACGGCTCCCTTTGCCGGGCTTATGGCATCGTTTTACACCCAGGATCCACAGGTTAAACATGTCGTTGTGATTCTGATTTGGCTAAATGCTTTATTTATGCCTATTTGGTCCGCCTCATGGGTGCTACCCGCTGGATTTAAAGGTGCTCGTGATGCCCGTTACGCCATGTGGGTTTCGATGTTGAGCATGTGGGGTTGCCGGGTTGTCGTCGGTTATGTGCTGGGCATCATGCTTGGCTGGGGTGTGGTTGGTGTCTGGATGGGAATGTTTGCCGACTGGGCTGTGCGGGCCGTGCTGTTTTACTGGCGAATGGTTACTGGACGTTGGCTATGGAAATACCCTCGATCCGAGCCGCAAAAGTGTGAAAAAAAGCCAGCTGTGTCGGAATAAACGACAAAATGCAGATTATTTCAGCAAACGATTTCAAATTTAAAAAACAGGCTTTGACATTGTGGTTGGGCATCGCTAATATTCGCCTCGTTCTCACGATTCCTCTGTAGTTCAGTCGGTAGAACGGCGGACTGTTAATCCGTATGTCACTGGTTCGAGTCCAGTCAGAGGAGCCAAATTTTAGTTTTGAGACATCTCTATGAGTCTCAAAACAGTTAAAAAATAAAAATTATTTTTACCCGGTTACCTTGTAAAAAAAAGTGACCGGGTTTTTTGATTTCTGTGTTTCGTGCGCTTAATCGAGTCTCACGCTTCAGTGAGCAAATTGCCCCTCCCCAACAGACATCACGATTCGCAAGGTCAAAAACTCTGTTCCATGAAGTACCGTACAAGGATAAAGAGAAAAATGCCTTATGCGGGATGTCGCTATCGCGTCTTTATCGGAAAACTATGCGTAATTGTCACTTTGCCTTCTGTAATCAGAAAAAAGAAGAACTGGAATTATAATAAATATTATTTCTCTGGGAACGAGGATTTTTTATAAGAAATATGACGAGTTGAACATTATATTTTTTTATAAGGATTATATGAGATTAAAGAAATCTGCCGTAAAGACAGATTTCTTTAAAAGATAATTAGAGATTTGCGACGTTATGATAAACTTTTTGTACATCGTCGTCATCTTCAAGGGCATCAACAAGCCCTTCAAAGATTTCTAAATCTTCTGGGGAAAGCTCAACTTCAGATTGAGCAATCATTTCTAATTCTGTTGTTGAGAACTCAGTGATTCCAGCTGCTTTTAGAGCCGCGATTCCTTTATGAAGGTCAGTAGGTTCGGTATAAATAACAATGTTACCTTCTTCTTCAGTCACATCACGAACATCAACTTCAGCTTCAAGTAAAATTTCAAAAATATGGTCAGGGTCTGATCCTTTAAATACAATCACACCCGTATTGTCAAACATATAGCTGACAGAACCTGCCGCTCCGATATTGCCGCCTTTTTTATTGAAAATTGTGCGAACGTTAGCAATCGTACGGTTAACATTTGAAGTCAATGTCTCGGCGATAATCATTGAGCCATTAGGACCAAAGCCTTCATAACGTCCCTGCACGAACGTTTCATCTCCGCCGCCTTTGGCTTTATCAATTGCTTTATCAATAACGTGCTTTGGAACTTGTGCCTGCTTTGCACGTTCAATAACGAATTTTAAAGATGTGTTTAATTCTGGATCGGGTTCACCTTGTTTAGCAGCAGCATAGATTTCTACACCGAATTTTGCATAAATTTTAGACGTTGCACCGTCTTTAGCCGTTTTTTTAGCAACAATATTGGCCCATTTACGTCCCACTGGAATGATCTCCTCGAAAATTTATTTACATTACTGGTAAATCGTTAACATGTGTTAATTCGGCATATTATATCATAACAGGAAAAATCTCGTCTATTAGAAATAAAAATATTCTAAAGCCATAATCTTATATTTAATTTTATAAAAACTTATATTGTTGGCGGGATTTTTTATAATTGTGTTTTGAAAGCATACTTGCTTTTAATATGTGGAAATCATTAAGACGATAATAAAACACGTATCCGCCCAAGGAAGCAAACAGCCCACGATTATTGCAGGCTATTTGCCAGGTGTCTTACTTACTCCTTCACATCTATTTCTGATAAGAAGGTTCAGAACTTATTATCGGAACGGCGGCTCATTAAAGGTTCGTAATTTACGCGAATGCAGTCGGTCGCCTTCTGCGCGCAGCAAATCGATCGCCCGAATGCCAATTTGCAGATGTTCGGAAATAGCGCCTTCATAAAAACGGTTAGCCTGGCCGGGAAGTTTAATCTCGCCATGCAACGGTTTATCTGAAACACACAGTAGTGTCCCGTATGGCACGCGGAAACGATATCCTTGCGCGGCAATGGTTGCACTTTCCATATCAATTGCTACGGCCCGGCTTAAGTTAAAACGAAGTGCAGAAGCTGAGTAACGTAATTCCCAGTTCCTGTCATCTGTGGTTACCACAGTACCAGTACGTAGCCGCTGTTTGACTTCCTCACCGGGCCTGCCGCTCACCAGCTTGGTGGCGTCATAAAGCGCACGTTGCACTTCAGCAATGCTCGGAATAGGAATATCGGGCGGCAGAACCGCATCAAGAACGTGGTCATCGCGTAAATAAGCGTGTGCAAGTACATAATCGCCAATGGCCTGACTTTCACGTAATCCGCCACAGTGACCAATCATCAACCAGACATCCGGGCGTAGCACTGCCAGATGATCGCAGATGGTTTTAGCATTTGACGGTCCCACGCCAATATTCACCAGAGTAATACCCTGACCATCGGCGGTAATTAAATGCCATGCTGGCATCTGATGTTTTTTCCATGCAAGGTCGGAAATGGCTTCTTCTGGCGCTTCGGTTTCGGCGGTGATCCAGTTCCCGCCAGCACAAGAAAGGGCAATGTAGGGACTATCAGGATCGAGGATCTGGCTGCATCCCCAACGAACGAATTCATCCACATAACGTGTGTAGTTGGTAAACAAGACGAACGGCTGAAAATGTTCAACTGGCGTACCGGTATAATGGCGCAACCGCGCGAGGGAAAAATCGACGCGGCGCGCATCAAAATGCGATAGCGGGGAGAATTCAGTTGGATGATAAATGCCGTCTGCAGTTTCATCGCCAATTTGCGCCAGTTCTGTTGTCGGGAAGTAGCGAGTTAACCCAGCGCTCATTGAGCGATCAAGTGTCAATTCAGAGCCATCGATGACATAAGGATAGGGGATTTCATGCTGCGAGGGTTGCACCGAGATATGCGCACCATAATCCTGATACAGCAACGTAAGTTGTTCATTGAGATACGAACGAAAGAGAGTAGGGCGAGTAATCGTGGTGGTGTAGCTGCCTGCGTGAGTAAAACGACCAAATGCGCGCGTTTTGGGGGGATTGGTTGTGCTACCGTCCCAGGTTACGGTCAGTGATGGATAGACAAAAAGACCTTGTTTGCGGGCGTTTTCATCAGGTAATTCGCCACTTGTAATATAGTTGCCAATGGCGTTGCGTAATGCGACTACAGATTGCTCATACAGCGCGTCGAGTTTATCCAGTGCCTGAGCTGGGGTCAGACCGGAGCCCTTATTATTCATGTGTGTCTCCTGTTCCATACAATTACCGCACATCCGATAGTATGTCACAGGAATGTGAAACAAAAGTGTAAGGCGAAGATCGGATGATCTTCGCCAGACTATCAAGCGCGTTGATTGTCTTTCATCAACAAAGCGGTCATTGCGGAAATCAGACATCCAGCCAGCAAATAAATGGCGACGCTATGCCAGTTCCCGGCAAAGTAAGTGATGAGTGCAGCGGCAATAAAAGGTGTAAATCCACCGCCAACCACACTGGCGACCTGATAACCGACTCCAGCACCACTATAGCGATAACTGGCACCAAACATTTCGGTAAACATCGGTTGTTGCACACACACCACCATGTCATGCGCAATGTTTGCCAGCATTATGGAGAAGAAAACTATCCAGAAAATAGATTGTGCTTCAAGCGCCATAAAGAAAGGAAATGCGCTCAACGTTCCGATTAACGCACCTGTGATATAAACCCTGCGGCGACCAAAACGATCGGCAAGCCAGGCAAAACAGGGAATTGTCAAGCAGCTTAATCCACCTACCAGCAAACCAATATTGAGGAAAAGTTCGCGCGGTAACCCCATATTCTGGGTTGAATAATTAAGTGCAAAGGCAGTAACGATGTACATCGTCAGCAATTCGCACAGTCGTAGCGCAATAATCTTCAGGAAAGCACCGGGATGTCGTAACAGCGCTTCGATAACCGGGATGCGTTTTTTCGCGGCAGCTTGATAATGTTGCTGTTGTTCAAATTCCGCGGACTCCTCCATGCCATTGCGCACCCACAATGCTCCCAGTACCAGTACGATGCTAAACAGGAAAGGAATGCGCCAGCCCCAGCTTAAAAACTGTTCGTCAGTCGTCATCATACTGATCAATGAAACCAGTCCGGTTGAAAGCAGTAAACCTACACCGTAGCCAACTTGTACACCGCTACTGTAAAAGGCTTTTTTATTTTTCGGTGCACTTTCAACGGAAAGCAACGCCGCGCCTCCCCATTCGCCGCCGACGGCAAATCCCTGAATGGCACGCAGTGTCACCAGCAAAATAGGTGCCCACCACCCAATGGTCGAGAATGAAGGAAGAATACCAATCAAGGCTGTCGCGATGCCCATCATCCAGACGGTCAGCATTAACATGCGCTTACGTCCCAGTCGGTCGCCAAAGTGACCGAAAATGACACCGCCGAGCGGACGGAAAAGGAATCCGACGCCAAAGGTGGCAAATGCGGCGAGCGTTCCCATCGCCGGGCTTACTTGCGGGAAAAACTCGCGATTAAACACCAGTGCGGCGGTGATGCCATAGAGTAAAAAATCATACCAGTCGACGACGGCACCAGCGAAGCTGCCTAACGCAGCTCGTCGGGCGCGACTTAACGAAAGCGTCCCTTCATCGGGACGAGTGGAGATGAGCGTGGAGTCCATAATGATCCTGTTTGTACTGTCTTTTTATAATTAGTATGGAAAAGGTAACTCACATTGCCGTCGATCTATAAACGAACCTTATGAGACTACCTCGACAGAGCGCATCTGCAAATGTTTTTATGGCTGATTAGCGGCAACATGAAAAATTCGATGGAAGATGAAAGCGCAGGAGTTGCTGGTGTTGTTTAAGGATTAAGCAGAGGACCCACAGGTTAGAGATATGAAACATAAAAGTCCGCATATGCACAAAATGGCACCCTGATGAGTCTGATAGACTGCATTGTATTATAACCAGTAGGGAGGCGAGGTTAGGTATGTTTTTAGCATCATTGTTGAGACGTATTGCATTTAGTTACTACGATTATAAAGCTTATAATTTCAATATTGAAAAAACAGACTTTGTTGTCATCCATATTCCCGACCAGATTGGCGATGCTATGGCCATCTTTCCTGTTATTCGGGCGCTTGAATTGCATAAAATTAAGCATCTTTTAATTGTTACGTCGACAATTAATTTAGAAGTGTTTAATGCACTTAAACTTGAAAAGACTAAATTAACATTAGTCACAATGACTATGCAGGATCACGCAACATTAAAAGAAATAAAAGATTTAGCAAAGAACATAACACAGCAATACGGTACGCCGGATCTTTGTATAGAGGCGATGCGTAAAAAGAACCTGAAAACGATGATATTTATCAGTCAGTTGAAAGCAAAAACGAATTTTCAGGTTGTTGGTTTAACCATGAAGTGCTACTCCCCTTTGTGCAAGAACGCGTCCCGGATGGATCAGAATCTCCGGGCTCCCGTACCCATGACATGGGCATTTATGATGCGTGAGGCGGGTTTTCCAGCAGTCAGGCCAATATATGAATTGCCACTAAGTGAGGATGTACTCGATGAGGTGCGCGAGGAAATGCGATCGTTAGGATCTTACATTGCGCTTAATTTAGAAGGTAGCTCGCAGGAACGTACATTTTCATTATCGATTGCAGAAAATCTAATAGCAAAAATTCAAAGTGAAACAGATATACCAATAGTGATCGTTCATGGACCAAAAGGGGAAGATAAAGCCAGGGTATTAGTGGATTGTTATAATAATGTCTACCGTTTATCCTTATCACCCTCGATTAAACGTTCAGCAGCAATCATAAAAGATGCTTATATCGCAATAACTCCTGACACCTCAATATTACATATGGCAAGTGCCTATAATACTCCCGTTGTTGCAATTTATGCTGATTACAAAACGCGATGGCCCGCAATGGCCGATGTTTCGGAGTCAGTCGTCGTTGGGCAAAAAATTGACAATATAAGTCTGGATGAATTCGCAAAGGCATTAAAAAGTGTTTTGGCGAGAATATGAGACAGTACTTATGCATAGTAATGCCGATCTGTTATGAACGGTGGTGTCATCAATACTCTGAGGCTGGTCAATCATCACAGAAAACCAGCCTTTGGATCAAAGCAGTACTCACCGGATACGATCATAGTCACACCGAACGCGATTCTTGCGGTGCAGCAGTTTTATTTATTCATTTTCTGTGAGAGAAGGGCAAGCTCTATAGAGGGAATGTAAAAAAGAGTGCTCCGAATGGAGCACTCTTTAAGAAATTATAACGGAAAATCAGAGGTTTTTATAACATGTCGCATAAGCAAACCCAAGCTTTTCAAATACGCTTTGATCACCTGTTGCCAGGGAAACTACGTATTGTTCGTTTGAGTTTGCGGGACTAGATGACCAATACATATTTGATTGAAAACCAGCTTCAGTCGTGTAATGCCCCATATCTCCCCATTCACTGTACAGTGACCCGATGCCTCGGGAACTACTGTGGTTTAAATAGTTTGCTCTGGGGAGCGTGTAGCCATTGCTGCTGCAAAAATTTTCAGCAAGGCTGTATATCATGAAAGCCTCGCCGGCGTTCACCCACCAACTCTTCACACGGATTTCGTATACATAGCTAGGGCCTCCTGATTTTGGCGTCGCCGTAATCCTTTCCCAATTGCTGCCGACATTTTTAAATGTCACTTTACCGGTAGCATCAACATCGACCCAGGAGGCAGAGCTTGAAAACTCATAATCAGCCGCCGTTTTTCCTGGGGCAAAGTTGTCATTATTCAACTGATAATACGCCCCGGTGAACCCCTGCGAAGGGAATGTAGTTGTCGGTAGGTCAGTACCATTGACTGATACTGTACCGCTCATTATTTTGTCTTCTGCGCGAGTGAATTGTATTGTGGTACTCAGACCAGCTTGATGAACACCATTCAATACAGGGATCAGCGTTGCGATACCCTCTCCGCCGCCTGTAACAGTGGCTTTGTAATCACCGTTGATATTTAGACTGTAATCAATTGCGCTAATTTTTATATAGGGCACGTTAGTACCTGATTGCACAAATTCCATCCCTTCAGAAACTTTGATCGGATTGCCTGATATATCGTGCAGAACAAGACGTAATTCAGCACTATCGGTATAGTCCCCTTTCAGTGATGACCGATTGCTCTTAAGGACGGACTGCGAGGTGTCTGCCGGGCCAGCCACCAGCGTTATATCTACTGTTTGCATTCCACCAGCGGTCGTGACTGCGCTTACCGTGACGCTACCTGTCATCGCTCCTTTCACGCTTGTTGTCGCGATTCCGTTTTGATCGGTCACCGCTGTTAATGACGTTAATGTGGCAGAGCCGCTTTTTAAGGCGAAGTACACAGTGAGACCTTCGATCAGGTTACTACTGCCATCCTCAACCGTTGCCTTTAAGGTACTTAAATCAGTGTTGGTGGCGGCGATAGTCGATGGATCAGCGATAAAGCTAGCAACATGGGCGGTGCTTGAGTTGCCAGTGACTTTCACGGTTGTCTGTGTCTGTATTGTTACGCCGTTATGGAACGATGCAGTCACCGTATATGTACCGACTTTATTGCTGGTCAGAACGACTGGAGCCTGACCTGAAGAGTTAGTTCTCACTTTTCCGCCACTTAACGTCGCCCCTTCTGGCGTTACGCTAAAGTTGATGACCTGACCCTCCACTGGAGTGCCATTTGCAGAGGTTAGCGTTGCCGTCAGAGTAGCACCTGTAGGGGCATAGACACCGATAAGCGGACTGGACGCCGTGAGTGTCAGTTTTTCATCAATAGCCTCCAGTTGTTTCTCAAGTGAGGCTCCATTCGCCAGGGATGCTTTCACCATATACGAACCGTTTCTTTCGGGCGTCATGGTGACCTCGGCTATAGACTGGCCCCCTGAATCTCCAGACAACCAGTATCACTTAAATAAGTGATAGTCTTAATACTAGTTTTTAGACTAGTCATTGGAGA
>OBVG01000190.1_pt1 | contig 74418 bp, 59 predicted proteins | sample 1501271 | NCBI WGS metagenome assembly OBVG01 (sample SAMEA2579934, study PRJEB22360) | human gut metagenome | biome: human gut; feature: human-associated habitat; material: faeces | place: Denmark | collected 2008/2010 | reverse complement strand
AGGCATTTTCTGAACTGAAAATGCCGTATGATACAGTGGTGGTAGCAGATTTTGCCGATTTGGAATGCGAAGTATCGGCAAAATCCGTTACTGGAACGAAGTACGAGGGAACAGTAACCTGATCTTGTATTTTATATCGTACAGAATTGAAACATAATTGCAATTCTAAAAAAATCATGATACCCTTTGAATACATAATCTTTGCAAAGAGCACATTTAAGTCCTTTTTGCGTAAGATTTTTTGAATGGGAAAAAGAAAGACGCTGACATCAAAAGGATTACCTGAGATGAAAGGTATGGCATAAAGAGAAAATGTAAGAGGCGCAATGCGACTCTTTTTGGGCTGTACCTGGAATTAGGGGTACAGCTTTTTTTGTTCTGAAAGCTGTATCATAGATTCGTGTATGAAAATAATATAAATTTGGTAATCAGGGAGAAAATGAATGGAAACAAGAGTAGCTTTGATCGGGATCATCGTTGAAAACATGGATTCCACACCGGAATTAAATAATCTTTTGCATGAATATGGCTCGTATATTATCGGACGGATGGGTCTGCCGTACCGCGAGAGGAATGTGCATATCATAAGCGTTGCGATCGATGCGCCGCAGGATGTCATCAATGCGCTTTCCGGAAAAATAGGAAGACTAGACGGAATCACGGCAAAAACGGTATATTCCAATGTTGGCATGGCATAGATTGTACAGGTAGAAAAGCCTCGGCGTAGCCCACTACGCCTGCGTTTTTATATTTGTCCACTCGAATCCGCATTCTACGCGATTGGTATAGTTATTTACGAAACGATGTACTAGTACAGCGGTTTCAAAATAACCGGATCTAACTGCTTGTATATTTTCCCGATAGCACATGTCAAAAATCCTCAGCGTAGCCCGCTACGCCTACGTTTTTTGACATGCACTCTCAGAAAAATATACTTCGTATTTAGTCCAGTTATTTGTGAACCGCTATACTAGCAGAAAGACAATTATGATCGGACAGGGATAAATTTATGTTACAAAACCAGACAATACAAGACAAAAATACACAGAGCGAACAGAACACATATGGCATGTCAGAGTGTGAAATTAAAAATCTGCCAGAGACAATAGAAAAGACAGCAGATATCACAAAAGAACAGCTTGCATTTCTTCTTGCCACAGAGGACGATGCGATGATACAGGATTTAAAACAGCGTGCGCGGAACACAGGTGACCGCATCTATGGAAAAAATGTCTACATCCGCGGACTGATTGAGTTCACAAATTACTGCAAAAATGACTGCCTTTACTGTGGAATCCGCAGAAGTAACTGCCACGCAGACCGATACCGGCTGACGGAAGAAGAGATTCTTTCCTGCTGTAAAATCGGATATGAGCTGGGATTTTGCACCTTTGTACTGCAGGGTGGGGAGGATGGATTTTATACCGATGAAAAGATCTGTCAGATCGTTTCAAAGATCAAGGCAGAATATCCTGATTGTGCGGTGACACTTTCTATCGGAGAAAAATCAAGAGAGAGCTATCAGGCATATTTTGATGCGGGGGCAGACCGGTATCTGCTGCGCCACGAGACGGCAGATGAGGCACATTATAAGAAACTGCACCCGGCAGAGATGTCCTATCAGAACCGGATGCGCTGTCTTAGAGATTTAAAAGAAATCGGATATCAGACCGGATGCGGATTTATGGTAGGTTCGCCTTATCAGACCGTAGATACCCTGTGGGAAGATCTGCAGTTTATCCGTAGATTGAAACCGCAGATGGTCGGTATTGGTCCGTTTATCCCGCAGAAAGATACGCCGTTTGGTACTGAGACAGCGGGCACTATGGAGATGACACTGCGGCTGCTTTCCATTATCAGACTGATCCATCCGCATGTACTTCTCCCGGCGACCACAGCGCTTGGAACGATTCATCCCAAGGGCAGGGAGCTTGGAATTTTAGCGGGAGCAAATGTCGTCATGCCGAATTTATCCCCGGTTGCCGTGCGGGAGAAATATAAATTATATGATAATAAGATCTGCACCGGTGACGAGGCAGCAGAGTGCCGCTTCTGCATGCAGAAACGAATGGAAAGCATTGGCTATCAGGTAGCCGTAAACAGGGGCGATTTTCAGCCATAAGAAAGCAGAATGGAAAGTATCAGCCATCTGTGAGACAGAACGGGCGGACATAAGATAACTTCAGAAATCACAAATTGACAAAAAGCCAGCAGACTTAAGGCGGATCTACTGGTTTTATACGACAGTTCTGCAAAAAGAGCAGTCTGTCGTCCATATAAAAATACACTAACCGGAAAGCAAGCGGGCGCAAACTGACCGGAAAGAAAGGAAGAATGTATGTATAACGCAAAATCATTAAAAGCAGAAGAGTTTATTTCAGATGAGGAGATCAGAGAGACACTTGCCTATGCAGATGCCAACAAGGACAATGTGGCACTGATCGATGAGATCATCGAGAAGGCAAAATTAAGAAAGGGCTTAAATCATAGGGAGGCATCTGTCCTCTTAGCATGTGAGATTCCTGAAAAAATCCAGGAAGTTTATGCACTTGCAGAGCAGATCAAAAAAGATTTTTACGGAAACCGTATCGTATTGTTTGCACCGCTTTATTTGTCAAACTACTGCGTGAACGGCTGTGTATACTGTCCGTATCATCTGAAAAACAAACACATTGCAAGAAAGAAACTGACGCAGGAAGACATCGTAAAAGAAGTTACTGCATTGCAGGATATGGGACATAAACGTCTTGCCATTGAGGCGGGCGAAGATCCGGTCAACAACCCGATCGAATATATCTTAGAGTGCATCAAGACCATCTACAGCATCAAACATAAAAACGGTGCGATCCGCCGTGTCAATGTCAATATTGCTGCAACGACCGTGGAAAATTACCGCAAATTAAAAGAAGCTGGAATCGGAACTTATATCCTGTTTCAGGAGACTTACCATAAAGAAAGCTATGAAAAGCTGCATCCGACCGGACCGAAACACGATTACGCATATCACACAGAAGCGATGGACCGTGCAATGGAGGGCGGAATTGATGATGTAGGACTTGGCGTATTGTTTGGACTTGACCTTTACCGTTATGAGTTTGCAGGACTTTTGATGCACGCAGAACACTTAGAGGCAGTACATGGAGTCGGACCGCATACTATCAGTGTACCGCGAATCAAGCATGCAGATGACATTGATCCGTCTGCATTTGACAATGGCATCTCTGACGACACATTTGCAAAGATCTGTGCTCTGATCCGTGTTTCCGTGCCATATACCGGAATGATCATCTCAACAAGAGAGAGCCAGGAAGTGAGAAACAAAGTCCTTCCGCTTGGCGTTTCCCAGATCAGCGGTGCATCAAAAACAAGCGTCGGCGGCTACGCAGAGCCGGAAAAAGAGGGAGAAGTGACCAGCGAGCAGTTTGATGTCAGCGACCAGAGAACCTTAGATGAAGTTGTGAACTGGCTGATCAAACTGGGGTATATCCCAAGTTTCTGTACTGCATGTTACCGCGAGGGAAGAACCGGTGACCGTTTTATGGCACTTTGTAAAAACATGCAGATCTTAAACTGCTGTCACCCGAATGCGCTGATGACATTAAAAGAATATCTGGAAGATTATGCAAGCGAAGAGACAAAACGTCTTGGTATGGAGCTGATCGACAGAGAACTTGGAAAAATTCCGAATCCGAAAGTAAAACAGACTGCATACGAGCACATCCACGATATCGCAGAGGGAAAACGTGATTTCAGATTTTAAGAGAAGAAAAACGGGATGCATATCTTAAATGGACAAACAGAAAGCAGAGCGGGAAAATCCGTGCTGCCGGGTAGATTGTCCGAAAGGAGTACTATGGCAGGAACATTAAATGATACACCAGGCAGCAACCGTCTGCATATTGGTGTGTTCGGGAAAACAAACAGCGGGAAATCTTCTTTTATCAACGCCTTCACACATCAGGAAGTCTCCATTGTTGCAGATGTTGCCGGAACGACGACGGACCCGGTCTATAAGCCGATGGAGATCAGTCCGCTTGGTCCCTGTGTGATTATTGACACAGCGGGATTTGATGATGAGACTGAGCTTGGGGAACGCCGTGTGGAGAAAACGAAACTGGCAGTGGAAAAGGCGGATATCGCTGTGATCGTGGTATCTGGCGCGGATGCCTGCAGAGAGGATGCTTCAGAGACGAAAGATGCAAAAGAAAAATTACAACAGTCGTCCAAAGAAAATCAGGAGAACTTACCGGATCTCACAGAAGAATTAAAGTGGTATCAGTTTCTGAAAGAAAAAAATACGCCTGTTTTATTCCTCGTCGGGAAAGCAGATATTGATCCGCATACGGACAAACTTGCTTCTTATATCAAAGAAAAAACAGGAAAACAGGCGCTCACAGTCAGTGCCAAAACGGGGGCAGGGATCGACGCAGTCAGGGAAGAACTCGCCCGCCTTGTGCCGGAAAATTACGGAGAGAGGCTGATCACGGGAGATCTCGTCACAGAAGAAGATTTCGTCTTACTGGTCATGCCGCAGGATATCCAGGCGCCGAAAGGACGGCTGATCCTGCCGCAGGTGCAGACATTACGGGAACTTTTGGATAAAAAGTGCCTGGTCATGAGTGTGACAACGGATAAACTATTGCCGGCACTTGCAGCCTTAAAAGAACCGCCGAAACTGATCATCACAGACTCACAGGTATTCGGCTATGTGTATGAGCACAAGCCGAAAGAGAGCATGCTGACCTCATTTTCTGTTTTGTTTGCAGCGTATAAAGGAGATCTTCCTTACTATGTGGAAGGTGCAAAAATGTTAGATTCCCTGACAAATGAATCGCATGTTCTGATCGCAGAATGCTGCAGCCATGCGCCACTGCAGGAAGATATCGGAAGAGTCAAAATCCCGCGCATGTTAAAAAAGCGCGCAGGAGAGAGCATTACCGTAGACATCATGAGTGGAACGGATTTTCCACAAGATTTATCCGGCTATGATCTGATCATCCAGTGCGGTGCATGCATGTTTAACCGCAAATATGTGATGTCGCGGATCGACCGTGCCAAAAAACAGCAGGTTCCGATGACAAATTATGGGGTGACGATCGCACATCTGACCGGAATACTTGATAAAATTTCAATGTAGATAGTTTGTCAGACAGATATATAATAAGAAGATACGATAAGAGAGTGTAAGCCCGCAGAGAACCGGTGATGGTTTCCTGCGAGTTTGTTCAGACTAAAGCAGATACGTTTTCTTACCGATAATAGCTTATATAACTAGAAGTAGTTATGAAAAGAGGAAATAAGAACTTTTACATGTGGGAATGAGGAGCAAAATGAACGATTTTAATTATTATGCACCGACAAAAGTTGTTTTCGGAAAAGGTGCGGAACAAAAAGTTGGAAACCTGATAAAAGAACAGAACTGTAAAAAGGTTCTCATCCATTATGGAAGCGGCAGTGCCAGACGCTCCGGTCTGTTAGACAGGATCGAGGCGATCTTTGATAAAGAGGGGATCACTTACGTCGAATTGGGCGGTGTCGTTCCAAACCCGAGACTTTCTCTGGTGTATGAAGGAATCGCACTCTGTAAAAAAGAAAATGTCGATTTCATCCTTGCCGTCGGCGGCGGAAGTGTCATTGATTCCGCAAAGGCGATCGGATATGGTGTTGCAAATGAAGGAGACGTGTGGGATTTCTTTGATTTTAAACGGAAACCGACTGCATGTCTGCCGATCGGTGTAGTGCTTACGATCGCGGCGGCGGGAAGTGAGATGAGCGGTTCCTGCGTAATAACAAAGGAAGATGGCGGTATGAAGAGGGGATGCACGACCGATTACAGCCGATTAAAGTTTGCTGTTTTAGATCCGGAGCTTACGATGACGCTTCCACCGTATCAGACAGCATGCGGATGCACGGATATCCTGATGCATACGATGGAACGCTATTTCAACCACGGTGAAAACATGGAACTGACGGATGGAATCAGTGAAGCACTGATGCGCACGGTGATCAGAAATGCAAAAATCCTTGTAAAAGAGCCAGAAAATTATGATGCGCGCGCGGAAGTCATGTGGGCGGGAAGTCTTTCCCATAATGGACTGACCGGCTGCGGAACGGATGGTGGTGACTGGGCAACGCACAAATTAGAACACGAGCTTGGTGGAATGTTTGATGTGGCACATGGAGCAGGGCTTGCCGCGATCTGGGGAAGCTGGGCACGCTATGTCTGCGGGGAGCGTATTGAACGATTTGTGCAGTTTGCAGAGCACGTTATGGGTGTGGAGCCGCAGGAGACAGAACAGAAGACGGCAGAGGCAGGCATTGCTGCAATGGAGGATTTTTACCGGGAAATCCATATGCCGACATCATTAACGGAACTTGGCATTGCGCCGACAGAAGAACAGATAAAAGAACTGGCAGAAAAGTGTAATGCGGCAGTCAGAGGCAATCTTGGAAAAGTAAAGCATCTGGATGTGGAAGATATGATCGCAATCTATACGGCAGCAAAATAATATTTTTATAGAAATTCAGGTATAAACACGATAAAAAACAGCATGAGAAAGCCCCTGCAAAACTCGTATCTACAGGTTTTGCAGGGGCTTGTATTCTGTAAAAATTATTTTGCTAAAAGCATCATGATCTGATTGCTGCGCTGTACAAATTTTGCCATAGCGTCAACAGACAGCGGCTGGTTGGAAAGCATTGCAAGATCGTAAAGCTGTTCACAGAACATCGGAACATGCTCGGAATCTTTGTGCTCAAAGATATATTTTACAAGTTCATTGTTTGCATTTAAGGTCAGGGTCTGATCCGCAGCAAACATGTTCGGATCCATGCCGCCCATGCCGTTCATTGCATACATCTTCATCATATCCTGCATACGTCTGCCTTCCTCGGAAAGCGTGATGACAGAAGCGATATCCGCATTTTTCAGCTTCTCAACTTTGACAGTCAGTTTATCGTTGTTTAAAGCTTTTTTAAACACATCAGTCAGGGTATCTGTCTCAGCCTTTAAGTCCTCAGCGGAAGTCTCGTCCTTTAAGGATTCTGTGACATCTGCATCAATACGCATGAATTTATAATGCTCATTGCGCTGCTCAAGCTGTGAGATGAAGGAAGTATCAATGTTGTGGTCTAAGATGACAGCGTCCATGTTCTGCTCTTTGAACATCTTAATGTACTGACCCTGCTGAAGTTTGTCAGTTACATAGTAGATTACCTTGCGCTCATCTTTTTCCTCAGTATTCTCATCTGCTGCATCGGTGCTTTCCTTTTTGATTGGATTGCCGTCAGCATCTAATACCTCAGCTTCATCTTTGTTTTCGTCTTTCTTTTCTTCCTCTTTGACTAAGAGTTCCGGAAGAGTGAGATATTTGTCATCCAGATTCTTGAACAGGATGTAATCGTTCATCTTGTCACAGAACTTGGTATCTTTCAGACAGCCGAATTTGATGAACGGGCTGATGTCGTCCCAGTATTTCTCGTAATTTTCTTTATCCGTCTTGCACATACCGATCAGCTTGTCAGCTACTTTCTTGGTGATGTACTCGGAGATCTTCTTTACAAAACCATCGTTCTGCAGTGCACTTCTGGATACGTTAAGCGGCAGATCCGGGCAGTCGATCACACCTTTTAAGAGCATTAAGAATTCAGGAATGACTTCCTTGATGTTATCGGCGATAAATACTTGATTGTTGTAAAGTTTGATGGTTCCCTCAATGGAATCATACTCGGTATTGATCTTCGGGAAGTACAGGATACCCTTTAAGTTGAACGGATAGTCCATATTCAAGTGGATCCAGAACAATGGTTCTTTGTAATCTAAGAATACTTTGCGGTAAAATGCTTTGTATTCTTCGTCGGTGCATTCGTTCGGACTCTTTGCCCAGAGAGGGTTGGTATCGTTTAATGGAACCGGACGCTTTACGATCTTTAATTTATCTTTTGCAGGAGAAACTTCAACAACTTCTTTTTCGCCGTTTTCGTTTTCTTTCTCCTCTGTTTTTGCTTCCTCATGGATCGTCTCAACGACGGTGTCTGTGTCTAATTTATCAGCGGCGTCGATCGTCTCATATTCTGTCTCAGCGTTTGCCTTCTCAAGGAAGATCGGAGTCGGCATGAAAGAGCAGTACTTTTCGATGACTTCTCTTGCACGGTACTCGTTGGAAAATTCAACGGAATCCTCGTTTAAGAAAAGGGTGATCTCTGTACCGACGCCTTCTTTGGTGCCATCAGCCATATCAAATTCAGTACCGCCGTCGCAGGACCAGTGAACAGCCGTTGCGCCGTCTTTGTAGGATAATGTATCGATCGTTACCTGATCAGCTACCATGAATGCGGAGTAGAAGCCAAGTCCGAAGTGACCGATGATCTGATCGTCGTTTGCTTTGTCTTTGTATTTTTCAATGAAATCTGTTGCGCCGGAAAATGCGATCTGGTTGATGTATTCCTCAACCTCGTCTGCGGTCATACCAAGACCATTATCGATAAATTTTAAGGTTTTTTCTTCCGGATTTACAACAACATGGATCTCCGGTTTGTAGTCAGACGGTAATGTATATTCGCCCATCATTTCGAGTTTTTTTAATTTTGTGATCGCATCACATCCGTTACTGATCAGCTCACGGAAGAAGATGTCGTGATCGGAATATAACCATTTTTTGATAATCGGGAACAGATTATCGCTGTTAATTGAAAGATTTCCATGTTTCTCTGCCATATTCAAACACTCCTTTATAATCGTAATAAAATGCAGTGGGCAGATCCGCCTCGCTGCTGCCTGAATCTAATATTATAACCGTAAATTTTAAAAGTCAATAGAAAATCAGCACTCTTTTTAAATGAGTGCTAACAAAAACGACGAAAATGCTTTAAAATCGGGAAAAACCAGTATTTCTTAAAAAAATATAAATTAAGCAGATAAATAGGATTTTCATTTTGCAGGATTTGTTTTATCATGATAACAGTGAAATTTATTAAGCAGATGAAAAAGATGTTTGCTGGGCAGAAATGGAGATTATTATGACACGCGACAATAACATTCCGGAAATTGATTTTGTGATCACATGGGTAGATGGCAATGATCCGGACTGGCAGAAACAGAAAATGGAGTACAGTATGCAGCCGGATCTGTCGCAGAAACAGGATGACAGAAAAGAGAGATACAGAGACTGGGATCTGCTGAGGTACTGGTTTCGTGGTGTGGAGCGTTTTGCACCATGGGTGCGCAGGATACACTTTGTTACATGGGGGCATCTGCCATCCTGGTTAAATAAAGAACATCCGAAGTTAAATATTGTAAATCATAAAGATTTTATTCCAGAAAAATATCTGCCGACATTTAATTCACATGCCATTGAGTGGAATATGCACAGAATCCCAGGTCTGGCAGAGAATTTTGTATATTTTAATGATGATATGTTTCTGATAAAAAAGGTCAGACCGGAACAGTATTTTAAAAATGATCTTCCGGTGGATATGCTGGCTCTTCAGCCTGATGTGGCAAATACAAAAGATCAGGTCATGCCATATATTTACCTGAATAATACCATGCTTCTGGCAAAATATTTTGACAAACGTGAAAATATGAAAAAACAGCCGGGAGCATATTTCCATCCCGGTTATCCGTTTATGTATTTTATTTATAATATGTTAGAACTGGCGTTCCCATTGTTTACAGGATTTTACACGGTTCATGGGCCGTCTCCTTTTAAAAAGAGTACTTTTGTGAAAATGTGGGAATTAGAGCCGGAGTTGTTAAACGAGGTGTGCAGCCATAAATTCCGTCAGAAAGAGGATGTCAGCCAGTATGTGCTCAGGGAGTATCAGAAACTGACTGGCGGTTTTGTTCCCGGCAATGTAAGAAGACTCTGCCGGTATTATGATGTCTCAAATGATAACAGCAGGATTGTGGCTGATATAGGTCATCAGAAGAGTGGAAGCGTCTGTTTGAATGACAGCAATCAGGAGATTGATTTTGAGTGGGCAAAAGAAGAACTTCATATGGGTTTTGCGCAGATCTTGAAGGAAAAATCTGCATTTGAAAAGTAAGAGGTGAAAAAAGTGATCGTATTAAAAGCAGATAGCGAATTAAAAATGACATTTGAACGGCTGATAAAGACCATGCATGCAAATGTAAACTGGACAGGTCTTTTTGTGGCACTTGATAATTATCTCATTTTACAGGGGGAAGTGCGCTCCCTGTTTTTTCATTTTGACAGTAGAAAAGTGGCGGAAAATATTGTAGATCTGCCGATCAAAGAAGATGAGATCAAAGATACCGATGAGGCAGCAGTACGGGATGTGATCAATATGATCCTGTATGCATTTGGAAAATGGGGAACGATCCAGGGACTTCGTGTGGAAAAAAATACGGAGCAGCTGAATACTCTTTTCGGGCATGTGCTTGCAGGAATCTATATTGAACCGGAATATACCACGCAGTATTTTCGTTTTTATCATGCAGGAAAGCGTATTACCTATGAAGATGTGATACAGGCGGCACTTGAGGCAAAAGAAGCAGTGCAGAAGGAAGAGGAAGCAGACGAGGAACAGGGACTCTGGCATAAAGTTGAATGGAAGATGGCGCATACTGTTTTTGAGAGAATAGAACTTTCACTGTCAGAAAGAGCAAAAGGCAGGATTGGCAATAACTTTTATAAAGTTGGTTACCGCTGCCCAAAATGCAAAGGAAATCTGCATATGATCATGTATCCGAAAGGAAAAGAGTTTCGAATCGAGACGCCTGAGGGAGTAGTCCTTTTGGCAAAAGCATGTACCTGTGCAGCGTGTCACAGATTTTATACGCCGCGCCCATGGAAACTTCTTGGAGACGGCGATATTTATCTGATGGATTTTGAGGAGGATAAAAAGGCATACGAAGATTATCTTGAGCTGATGGGGCGTAACGGCGAGCATGAGGCAAACAGCCGTTATAATGAGTATGAGGACGGCAGAAAGCCGGCGGGTGTCGAGGACGAGCAGCAGCCACTTGAGGAACTGTGCGAGGATCTGCCGGAATATTCAGATGCAGACTTTGAGGAATTATTAAATAAGATAGAAGAGGGATTTTTCCCGGAAAGCAGTATTGCAGCCTGCGAACCTGGCATACAGGAGGAAAAAAAGCGTCGTAAAAAGTTAAAGAGTACGCCTGCATCAGATCAGGACGAAGTCACAGATGATGAAGAAGAGCAGGATGAGAGCAAGAACCGGCACGCAGAAAAACAGCATGGAAATGAAAGCGCGGGTGAAAGTGGATGGAAGCGGAACGAGCACAAAAAGCAATATGAAGATGTACGTCAAAATGAAATGGAAAGCCGCCATGTGAACGCTTCCAGATATGAGAGTGACAGCAGGCAGCCGCACGAAGCTGGGCGGATTGGTGGGGAATCGTCCGATGAAAAATATGCACAGGTAAATGATGCGGAGGCACAGAAAGCCCGCGAGACTTATCAGGCTAAATTTGGAGTCGCAGACCGTATGTCAGAGCGCCAGCTTTCCGAATTAAAACACCAGCTCATGCATGAAACAAGAATTTCGCCCGAAGAGCGGAAACAATACCTGGATATGTTAGAGGAAAAAGAACAGGACAGAAAGCTTGCCGCGTTAAATAAAAAGGCAGAGAGCTGCGCAGATAAAAATTATGCCGTGATGCGCCGTGTCTATGACGAGATTGCAGAGGAAAAGCTGCCGCAGGAGAAAAAACAGAATCTGCTTTTAAATCTGAAACAGAAAATGCAGACACAGGCAGAGCGGGAAGTCGCAGAGCTGGTTGGGAAAATGCCGCCTAATATGGACAGGGCACGTTACCATGCACTTCGGGAGAAATTAAAAGAATACGAAGGAGTAGATTTAACCCCATATCAGGAACGGTTAGAATCGCAGAAAAATCTTGCCGAACAGCAGGAAATAAAAAATATGATCCGCCAGTCGAGAAAAATCACAAGGGAGGATCTGACAGAGCTTAAGGAGCGTCTGAAAGAAAAGGAGTTTGAGCCGGGGCTGGTTTTGCCGTATTTTGAGCAGATCGAGAATAAAATCCGTCAGATGGATGAAAATGAGATCGCAGAAATTACCGGTGATCCGGCACACATGTCCTTTGATGAGGGAATGGATGCGTATCAGAAGATTGCAGAAGGACCATATTTACCGGATTTAAAGGATAATGCATTAGAACTTTTAAGCAGGCGTCTTTCCAAGATCAAGACGGATGAGTGTGAACAGCTTGTAAATAAGCTGAAAAATGAACTGGAAGAGGCGGGAATCACAGAAAGCCAGAAACATTATTTTTACCCGGCGAGAAAAGTGCTGTTAAAGCAGGCAGCGCCGCAGGAAACAGAGGTTATCGATTATGCCATGGCATCCTATGCCGCAGGAAACGGTCTGTTTGAATATCCGATTTTTGTGGTGGACACATCGAGAAACAACAGTGGAAAAGAGGGGATTATCCTGACACCGGAACATCTATATTACAGCACACTGATGACATCTTACCGTATTGATGTTCCGTCCATAGATGAGATCACTGCATCCACAGGACTTTTAAACCGTGGTGTGTATGTGACAGAGAAAAATGGGAAAAAGACGAAAATTCCATATGCGGTAGAAAATAAGCAGCTCACGGCATATGCCGGGGTATTGAATGAATTTATTCATTATTTACAGGAAAAACCGGATTCGCGAAATATTTCTTATCTGGCGAAAGAAAAACATGATACGATCTGCTGCTTCCGCTGTGGTTATGTATATAAGGGAGGAAATATCTGTCCAAAATGTGGATTTAAAAACAATGCTTAGAAAATATTAAGAATTATTAAAAATGTATAAAAATGCTTCTTATTTTTGAAAGATGTGATATAATGTTACCATACATATTGTTATTTAATTAACAAAATATGTGATGGTTATATAAAAGTTGCACACAGTAAATGACACAAAAAATACAGGCAAGTGTATGTGTCAGGGGGCGGCCTTTTGATGGCGGCAGATTGGAGGAAAGATGGCAAGATTTACATTACCACGCGATTTGTATCATGGAAAAGGGGCATTGGAAGCATTAAAGACGTTTGAAGGCAAAAAGGCGATTATCTGCGTAGGCGGTGGTTCCATGAAACGTTTCGGTTTTCTTGACCGCGCAAAACAGTATCTGGAAGAAGCCGGCATGGAAGTACAGCTTTTTGAAGGAATTGAGCCGGATCCATCGGTGGAGACCGTAATGAAGGGCGCAAAGGCGATGGAAGAGTTTGGTCCGGACTGGATCGTTGCGATCGGAGGAGGTTCGCCGATCGATGCGGCAAAGGCTATGTGGATCAAATACGAATATCCGGATATCACATTTGAGGATATGTGCAAGGTGTTTGGTATTCCAAAACTTCGTAAGAAAGCGCATTTCTGTGCGATTTCCTCAACTTCGGGAACTGCAACAGAGGTAACTGCATTTTCCATCATCACCGATTATGAGAAAGGTATCAAATATCCGATCGCTGACTTTGAGATCACACCGGATGTTGCAATCGTTGATCCGGAACTTGCAGAGACAATGCCACAGAAACTGGTAGCACATACCGGAATGGATGCGATGACACATGCAATCGAGGCATATGTATCGACAGCGAACTGTGATTTCACAGATCCGCTTGCCCTGCATGCAATCAAGATGATCCAGCGTGATCTGGTAGGATCTTATAACGGGGATATGGAAAAGAGAGATAACATGCATAATGCACAGTGTCTTGCCGGTATGGCATTTTCCAATGCACTGCTTGGTATCGTACATTCCATGGCACATAAGACCGGTGCTGCATTTGCGGATTACGGCGCACATATCATCCACGGTGCAGCCAACGCAATGTATCTGCCGAAAGTGATCGCATTTAACGCCAAAGATGAAACTGCAAAGAAACGTTATGGTGAGATCGCCGATTTCATGGGACTTGGCGGCGATTCATTAGACGAGAAAGTGGATCTTCTGATCAAATACCTGCGTGGTATGAATGATGACTTAAAGATTCCGCACTGTATTAAAAATTATGGCGCAGACAGTTATCCGACCGAGCAGGGCTTTGTACCGGAAGAAGTGTTCTTAGAGAGACTGCCGGAGATCGCAGCCAATGCAATCTTAGATGCATGTACAGGATCAAACCCGAGACAGCCGAGCCAGGAGGAGATGGAAAAGCTGTTGAAATGCTGTTACTATGACACGGAAGTAGATTTCTAGGATTTTTCGAAGCGGAGAATAAAAAGAAAAAGACAGACGGATTATTCCTGTTGGGTGGGAATGATCCGTCTGTTTTTCATTCATAGGAAATTACGTCCTATGAATGAAAACGCCCTCCGGGCGGGATGCGCACCTCGCGGAGGAGAAGAAAAATATTTTGAAGTATGTACAGGCAGATAGTCTGCGGAGATATGATAGAAATGATTTCGCAAACAATTGAAAATAGTCGTATTGCGGTTATAATATAGAAAAGGTAATGTAACATAGCGGTACAAATGAAGGAGGAGTTTTAGTTTATGAAAGGAGGGATGAAAAAAGCTTTTACGGCATTGCTGGCTGCGACTGTTTTGGTTGGTGGGATGCCGGTAAATATGCAGGCAAATGTGATTGCAGAGACAGAAAAAGCGGAATCGGCATCAGAGAAAGTAAATGAAAAATATGCGGATACGGAAGAACTGGATCTGATGGATCGTGAACGTCAGGAGACACAGGCAGGCGAACAGGAGAAACGGGAGAATACGGAGCAGCCAGAGTCGGAAGAAACAGAACAGCCAGACACAGAAGAACAGTCAGAGGAGACAGAGCAGCCAGACACAGAAGAACAGCCGGAGGAGACAGAGCAGCCAGACACAGAAACAGAACTGCCGGAAATGGAAGAAGAAACAGAAGAACGGGAAGAAACTTCAATCAAGGGGGACGCAAGTGAAGAGCAGATTGCAGCGGAACAGAAGGCCTGGACTCTGATTAATAAATATGCAGACCCGGATTACTTTTTAACAGATCCTGAAAGGAATGCTATAACAGATGCCCAGTTTGAGGAATTAAGACAGGCTGCATTACAGGCTGTAGCCGGGTGTACTACACAGTATGAGAAAATAAAAGCGATTATGGCATTTGTTGCGGACAGAACTTATTATGATTATTATGCCTATTATAATAATAAGCCAAGTTATTGGTCACCGTATGAGGTGTACGAGCAAAAGCGTGCTATGTGTTCGGGTTATGCAAGCCTTATGAGAACATTGTGCATTTCCATTGGAATTCCGTGCATGGATTTAGAGGGGCATGCCCATGAATACAATGCTGTTTATGACAGTGAAAATGGAAAATGGATTTTTGCAGATGCTACATGGTGCAGCCGCAACTCTTATTCGGTAGATAAAGAATGGGAGTATCAGGGGTATTCTGACGGGTATTTTGACCTGTCCCCGGAGGAGATTGCAGAATTATCAAATCATCAGATATATAGAGTTGATGGCTTGCTGAAGGATGGATTGTATTACAGTCTGATTTCTTATAGATGGAGCAGAGGAAACTGGTATTTCGACTTAGCTGCTGTAAAAAATAAAAACATCCGTCAGGTAAAGTGTGGCGGATTTGAAGATATTGACGTGCTGGAAGTGAATGATGGAGCGGGTGTGTTTGCAGACTGCACGCTGTTGGAAGAAGCAGATTTGTCCCAGACAGGGATAACGGAATTGGAAGGAACATTTGAGGGGTGCAGTGCATTGGAAACGGTGAAATTGCCAGAGAATATAACGAAAATTGGATTTGGCACATTTACAGGCTGCAGTTCACTGGAGAAAATGGATTTATCCCAGACTTTGGTTACAGAAATAGGCGGTAGTGCATTTTCTGCCTGCAGTGGGTTAAAAACCGTGAAATTCCCCAAAACATTAACGGTGATTGACAGTTATGCTTTTTTATCCTGTAAAAATTTAACGGGGGAACTTGATCTTTCCCAGACCGCGGTAAAAACAATTGGAATCTGTGCGTTTTATAAGGACGGCGGCGTGCTTGGGAAGATAAGGCTGCCAAAGACGATTACAGAGATTGGCAGCGAAGCATTTTCCTGGGAAACGACAGACGGACCTGAAAAAATATATGTAATAACCAGTCTCTCCAAAGATAAAATCAATGCAGAAGCATTAAAGAGGAATGTTCCGGTTGTCGTGTGTCCATATCTTTATCAAATAAAATTTGATGGAAATGGTGCAGCAAAAGGGAAAATGAGTGAGAAAGCATGTGCGGCGGGTCAGAAGGAAAAACTTTCAAAAAATAAGTTTGAAAAGAAAGGATATACATTTGCAGGCTGGAATACGCAGCCAGATGGGAAGGGAACCTTTTATGAGGAAAATGCCTATGTAAAAAATCTGACAAAAAAAGCAGATGAGGTCGTAACTTTATATGCCCAGTGGAAAGCAGCACAGTATCAGATTACATATAACCTGAATGGAGGCAAAAATAATAAGAAGAATCCCAAAACATATAAAATCACTTCAAAGACGATAAAACTTTCAAATCCGTCAAAAAAAGGGTATGTGTTTAAAGGATGGTATTGTGATAAAAAATGTACCAAAAAGGTAACCTCTATTAAAAAGGGCAGTACCGGAAAAGTAACACTGTATGCAAAATGGGCAAAGGAAAAGTACACCATTACCTACAAATTAAACGGAGGCAAAAATAATAAGAAAAATCCGAAAATATATACCATTACTTCAAAGATGATAAAACTGGCAGCACCAACAAGAAAAGGGTATGTGTTTAAAGGATGGTACCGTGATAAAAAATGTACCAGAAAGGTAACCTCTATTAAGAAAGGCAGCACGGGGAAAATCACACTGTATGCAAAATGGAAAAAGAAATAAACAAATCCAAAATGTTCCACATAACGGAACAAAGTTTTACATTGTGAAAATGTTACAAAAAAACAGGGAAAAACAGTAAAAAAAATGTTGCTATTTAGACAAAATATGTTAGAATAAATATGTGCGTTTTAGAAAGGCACATAACATGGCTTGATTATGGAAACAAATACGGTGTCCATAATTACATAGTAATTTATTTTAGGAGGAATTATCAAAATGGCAAACAAATGGGTGTATATGTTTAGCGAAGGCGACATGACCATGCGTAACCTGCTTGGCGGTAAAGGTGCCAACCTTGCAGAGATGACAAGCATCGGACTTCCTGTACCACAGGGATTCACAATCACAACAGAGGCTTGTACACAGTACTATGAAGATGGTCGCAAGATCAACGACGAGATCATGGCTCAGGCTATGGAAGGCGTTAAGAAAATGGAAGAGATCAACGGAAAGAAATTCGGCGATCTTGAGAATCCGTTATTAGTATCTGTTCGTTCAGGAGCAAGAGCTTCCATGCCAGGTATGATGGATACCATCTTAAACCTTGGTTTAAATGACGAAGTAGTTGCTGCAATGATCAAAGGTAATCCGGATCCTGCATTCGAGCGTTTCGTATATGACTCATATAGACGTTTCATTCAGATGTTCTCAGATGTAGTTATGGAAGTTGGTAAAAAATACTTTGAGCAGCTCATCGACAAGATGAAAGAAGAGAGAGGCGTTAAATTTGATATCGACCTTACAGCAGCTGACTTAAAAGAGTTAGCAGAGCAGTTCAAGGCTGAGTACAAGAACCAGTTAGGTACAGATTTCCCTTCAGATCCTGTTGAGCAGTTAAAACTTGCTATCGAGGCTGTATTCCGTTCATGGGACAACCCACGTGCAAACGTATATCGTCGTGATAACGATATCCCATATTCCTGGGGTACTGCAGTTAACGTAATGCCTATGGTATTCGGTAACTTAAATAACGAGTCCGGTACAGGTGTTGCATTTACACGTGATCCGGCAACTGGCGAGAACAAACTGATGGGTGAGTTCTTAATCAATGCACAGGGTGAGGACGTAGTTGCAGGTGTTCGTACACCTATGCCAATCGCTCAGATGGAGAAAGAATTCCCTGAGGCATATGCAGACTTCTTAAAAGTTTGTGAGACTCTTGAGAATCATTATCATGATATGCAGGATATGGAGTTCACCGTTGAGAACAAGAAGTTATACATGCTTCAGTGCCGTAACGGTAAGAGAACAGCTCCGGCTGCACTTAAGATTGCTTGCGATTTAGTAGACGAGGGACATAAGACTCCGGAAGAGGCAGTTGCTATGATCGATCCTCGTAACCTTGATACATTACTTCATCCACAGTTCGATGCTGCTGCATTAAAAGCTGCTACACCGATCGGAAAAGGACTTGGTGCTTCTCCGGGTGCTGCATGTGGTAAGATCGTATTTACAGCAGAGGATGCTGAAGAGTGGAATGCAAGAGGAGAGAAAGTCGTATTAGTACGTCTTGAGACATCTCCAGAGGATATCACTGGTATGAAAGCTTCCCAGGGTATCTTAACAGTTCGTGGTGGTATGACATCTCACGCAGCCGTAGTTGCACGTGGTATGGGTACCTGCTGTGTATCCGGATGTGGCGATATCGCTATGGACGAAGAAAATAAGAAATTTACATTAGCTGGCAAAGAGTTCCATGAGGGAGATTACATCTCAATCGATGGTACAACCGGTAACATCTACGATGGAGCAATTAAGACTGTTGATGCTACAATCGCTGGTGAGTTCGGACGTGTTATGGCTTGGGCTGATCAGTTCAGAACTCTTAAAGTTCGTACAAATGCAGATACTCCTGCAGATGCTAAGAAAGCTCGTGAGCTTGGTGCAGAAGGTATCGGTCTCTGCCGTACAGAGCATATGTTCTTCGAGGAAGACAGAATCGCTGCTTTCCGTGAGATGATCTGCTCCGATACTGTAGAAGAGAGAGAAGCTGCATTAGAGAAGATCCTGCCATATCAGCAGGGAGACTTCGAAGCATTATACGAAGCTCTGGAGGGTAACCCAGTTACAATCCGTTTCTTGGATCCACCTCTTCATGAGTTCGTTCCGACTGAGGAAGCTGACATTGAGAAACTTGCAAAAGCTCAGGGTAAATCTGTTGAGACCATCAAGAACATCATCGCTTCTTTACATGAGTTCAACCCAATGATGGGACACAGAGGATGCCGTCTTGCAGTTACCTATCCGGAAATTGCTAAGATGCAGACAAAAGCTGTTATCCGTGCAGCAATCAACGTTCAGAAGAAACATGCTGACTGGACTGTAAAACCTGAGATCATGATCCCATTGGTTTGCGAAGTAAAAGAGTTAAAATATGTAAAAGATGTTGTTGTTGAGACAGCAGATGCTGAGATCGCAGCAGCAGGTATCAAACTTGAGTATGAAGTAGGTACTATGATCGAGATTCCAAGAGCTGCTCTTACAGCTGATGAGATCGCAAAAGAAGCTGACTTCTTCTGCTTCGGTACAAACGACTTAACACAGATGACATATGGTTTCTCTCGTGATGATGCTGGTAAGTTCTTAAATGCTTACTATGATAAGAAAATTTTCGAGAACGATCCATTTGCAAAACTTGACCAGACAGGTGTTGGTAAGTTAATGGAGACAGCTATTAAACTTGGAAAACCGGTTAATCCGAAACTCCATGTTGGTATCTGTGGTGAGCACGGTGGAGATCCTTCATCTGTTGAGTTCTGCCACAAGATTGGTCTGGATTATGTATCCTGTTCACCATTCCGTGTGCCGATCGCTCGTTTAGCTGCAGCACAGGCAGCGATTGCCAATAAATAATTTGTTATAAGGTAAAATGCAGTCTGTGCTGCATGCACAGGGCTGCTATCGCAGACAAATAATTTGTATTGCATCAATTAAAAAGGGGATATGTTATTTTTGGGAAAAGGTAATATATAGGGGGAAAACCCGCATGAACCGAAAGGTTTGTGCGGGTTTTTGTGTTGTGTAAAGGTAAGGATTGACAATCCATATATTTATCAATATAATTAAACCAAGAGTTTAATTAACTGAAGAGGAGAGGTATATGGGACGAAGAAAAAAAGAACCGAGGGCAGTACATAGAGAAAATATTGCGTCAGCGGCATCGGTACTGTTTATGGAAAATGGAATCACGGCAACTTCCATGAGTGATATTGCAGAAGCTGCCGGATACAGTAAAGCTACGTTATATGTATATTTTGAAAACAAAGAGGAGATCATTGGTCTGCTGGTTTTAGAGAGCATGCAAAAATTATATGGATATATAGTTACTGCGTTAGAAGAGCAGCAGACAACAAGGGCTAGATACGATATGATCTGTAAAGGTTTAATACAGTATCAGGAGGAATTTCCGTTTTATTTTAAAATGGTGTTGGACAAAATTAATGTTGATTTTAAAGATCATGATTACCTGCCAGAAGAGAAAGCTACCTATCATGTGGGGGAAGAAATCAATGAAAAAATGAAAGAATTTTTAGTGGCAGGCATTCAAAATGGTGATTTGCGAGAGGATTTAAAAATAATGCCTACGATCTTTCAGTTCTGGGGAATGTTAGCAGGACTGATACAGCTTGCAGCGAATAAGGAAGAATATATCAAAATGTCGATGGATTTATCAAAGAGTGAATTTTTAGAGGATGGTTTTGGTATGCTGTACCATTCAATAGAAAATATTCTATAGAAAACATTCATAGAAAAAACGTCAAAATAACCGAAAGACGGAGGAGTTTGGAAATGATAGGAATTTATCTGAGTGGTACAGGTAATACGAAATATTGCATTACAAAACTGGTAAAATTAATCGATGCGTCAGCCGATGTAGTTCCATTAGAGGATGAATCTGTTATCGATAAGATAAAAAGAAATGGAACGATTATTCTGGGATATCCGACGCAGTTTTCGAATGCACCATACATGGTAAGAGATTTTATCAAAACGAATGCCTCTTTGTGGAAGGGCAGGAAAATGATATGTGTTGCGACAATGGGAGCATTTAGTGGGGATGGCGCAGGCTGTGCAGCGAGGCTTTTGAAAAAATATGGAGCAGAGATTCTTAGCGGTGTGCATATTAAAATGCCCGATTCCGTGTGCGACAGTAAGCTGTTGAAAAGGCAGATGGAAGAAAATAAAAAGATCATTGAAAAAGCTGACAGAAAGATTTATGAAGCTGCAAAACGGATAAAACAGGGGGATTATCCGAAAGAGGGGCTGACAATTTTCTCACATATAGCAGGACTTTTTGGACAAAGGCTCTGGTTTTATAAAAAGACAGCGGGATATACCGATCAATTAAAAATAAATGAGGATTGTACGGGGTGTGGTATGTGTGCGGAAATTTGTCCCATGAAAAATATAATCATGGAAAAAGGAAAACCCCACCCAGGGGATCAGTGTACCATGTGTTACCGCTGTATCTGTAATTGTCCGAAACAGGCAATCACTCTTTTGGGAAGTAAAGTTATAGAACAGTATAAATTTGAAAACTATATAAATCTTACAAAAATGTAAGATACATCAGGGAAAATGTAAGCTAATGAAATGGCAGAACATTTTCCCTTTTGTTAATATTGGAGTATCGAATAAGAAAAACAGATTTGGGGGAGATTTTATGGAAAAGAAAAATAAGAAGAAAAAACGGACATGGATTTTGATAACCGCAGGTATGGTATTAGCAGGTATTGTTGCCGCCGGCAGCATATATTCCCATTTTGGAGGATTTGGAACCGGACCATGTGCAGATACAACGGAATTTGCACAATATGCAGAGCAGGTGGAGGACTTAAAGATACCGGAGAAAACAAAAATTGTGGCACTGGGGGAGGCATCCCATGGAAATGCAGAGTTTCAGCAGTTAAAACTTTCCTTATTTCAAAATCTGGTGGAAAATGCCGGGATAAGAGCATTTGCACTGGAGGGAGACTACGGTGGATGCGAGTATGTGAACCGCTACATTCACGGTGGGGAAGGAACGGCAGAGCAGGCTGCCGCGGCGATTGGCTTTGCAATATACAGAACTGATGAGATGGCAGATCTGATCTCTTATATGCGAAAATACAATGAGACTGCAAAAGATGGAGATGATTTAAGGTTTTATGGGTTTGACATGCAAAGATGGTCCTATAATCTGCAGTATCTGATTGAAGCATGTGAAAAGGCGGGGATAGATGTGACAGAACTGAAGAAACTGGAGGATACAGAAGAACAGCACAGTGAGTATGATGTTGAACAGCAGAGCAGAGTGATCACAGAAATAAAAGAAGAATTACAAAAATCAGATGTAAAGGACATTGTACAGGCGGATCATCTGGCAGATACGCTACTGCAGAATATTTCTCTTGGGAAAGTGATCAATTCTGCCGTAGAAGGAAATGTGCTCAGAGACCAATTGATGGCAGAAAATGTGCTGTGGATCCTTTCTATGGAAGAGCAGAGGGGCAATTCCTGTATTTTTATTTCAGGTCACAATGGGCATATAGAGCGGTTTGGAAATTATGGCGCAGGTACCAGAGTGATGGGGAATATTCTTTCCGATGAACTGGGGGACGGATATTTTGCGATTGGAACGGATTTTTACAAGACGAACTGCAATCTTCCGAAAAATGATGGAAAGCGTATCACGCACACGTTTTATTCCTATGATCCTCTAGCGAAAGCCGCGAAGAAAACCGGTTATGATATGAGCTGGCTGGATTTTTCAAAGGTTCCGGAAAATTCACAACTGAAAGAGCACATTACAGATCATGTTTCTATGGGATCGTTAGGAGAGGGCTATAGTGCGTTTTTTATGAGCATTTTTCCTCAAAGTTACCGCGTATCACAATCGCCGGAAAAATTGTACGATGGAATGATCTTTGTTACTGATGCGCATCCGATAGAAATTCTGGAAGAGATAAGTGAAAAATAAGACTGTCAAAAATCATTGGTCAGGTACAGGCAATCGACCGTATGGTTGACGAGGATGTGCCGTGTGAGGATGTCTTAGCGCAGATTACCTTGCCGGCGGAACAGAAAAAAGCGGATATCGGAATTGCGATGGGCGGTGTTGGAAGTGATATTGCGTTGGATGCAGCAGATATTGCGCTGGTGGATGATGAAGTAAAAGAACTGCCGCATCTGATTGCATTATCCAGGCGGATGATGATCACGATCAAATGCAATATGAGTTTTTCGATGGGGCTTAACTTTGTGGCGATCGTGCTTGCAATCATCGGAATTTTAAATCCGGTCGTGGGAGCATTGGTACATAATGCAGGTTCTGTGCTCGTCATCATCAATTCGGCATTGCTGTTACAATGGAAACAAAATAAATAGAAAAATGGATCTCCAGAAAGTGGTTTTTATTTTCTGAGATCTGTTTTTTTGTGAAAAAGCAACAAAAACAAAACATATGTTTGTATTTCAGGACGCTATATGGTATAGTTAAGTAAAGTATTACGAATGAAATAGTATAGGAGGAGAGCATGAAATTTCTTCATATCTCGGATTTGCATATTGGAAAAAGAGTCAATGAGTTTTCCATGATCGAAGATCAGAAATATATTTTACGGCAGATCAAAGAGATCGCATTGGAAAAACAGGTGGATGCGGTTATGATCGCGGGGGATATCTATGATAAGCCGGTTCCGTCTGCGGAGGCGGTACAGTTGTTTGATCAGTTTCTCACGGGACTTGCTGATTGCGGGAAAAAGGTGTTTGCAGTCAGTGGAAATCATGATTCCGCGGAACGTATTGCATTTGGTGCACAGCTTATGAGCAGCCGGGAAGTCTATGTTTCACCGGTTTATGATGGAGAGGTGAGGTGTGTTACATGTCAGGATGCATATGGGGAACTCTGCATCTGGCTGCTGCCGTTTATCCGCCCGGCGGTCGTGCGCCATGCGTGGAGGAAAGTGACAGAGGGGATATCCATTGGAAAAAAAGATGCCGGGACAAAACAGGATCTGGCACAGGAAGATGATGTGGAGACAGTGGAAACATATCAGGATGCCCTGCAGTTTGTCGTATCGCACATGCCGGTAGACGCATCGAAGCGGAATATATTAGTGGCACATCAGTTTGTGACAGGGGCTTCGCGCTGTGAGTCGGAGGAAGTTTCGGTGGGTGGATTAGACCAGATCGGGGAGGAAGTGTTTGATGTTTTTGATTATGTTGCATTAGGGCATATTCATAGCCCGCAGCATATCGAGAGGGAGACACTGCGCTATTGCGGGACTCCGCTCAAATATTCTTTCTCCGAAGCGGAACAGAAAAAGTCTGTTGTTGTCATGGAGATAAAGGAAAAGGGAGATATCTTCATTGAAAAAGTTCCGTTAAAACCGCTTCGTGATCTGAGAAAGATCCGGGGAACATACATGGAACTGATGTCGAAAGATTTTTATGAGGGCACAGAAACAGACGATTATCTGCAGATCACACTGACCGATGAGGAGGATGTGCCGGATGGAATGGCAAAGCTTCGGACGGTATACCCGAATCTGATGCAGCTTGTCTATGATAACAGCAGGACCAGACAGAGCAGGCAGGTTGAGGTGACCGAACATGTGGAGCAAAAATCAGAGATGGAACTGTTTGAAGAATTTTACGAGATACAGAATAATCAGCAGATGAGTGAAGAACAGCGGGATTTTGTCAGAGAACTGATGGAAGAGCTGGTGCATTGACAAGTTCCTGAAAAAATAGTTTGAGAAGCAAATACAGGAAAACTGATGTTTCAGGGAACGAGATATTTGGGATTTGAGAGAAAATAGGAGCGGCAGGAAAGGAACGATTTATGAAACCAGTCAGTCTTACAATAAGTGCATTTGGCCCGTATGCGGGGGAGCAGACCATAGATTTTGAACGGCTTGGATCGCAGGGATTATTTCTGATCACAGGGGATACCGGGGCAGGAAAGACCACGATCTTTGATGCAATCACGTTTGCGCTGTACGGGGAAGCCAGTGGTGATGTGCGCAAAGCGGATATGTTCCGCAGCAAATATGCAAAAGATGACGTGAAAACATTCGTGCGTCTGACATTTGAGTACGCAAATAAACGGTATACAGTAGAGCGTAACCCGGAATATATGCGTCCGAAGGGACGTGGGACGGGAATGACAACGGAAAAGGCGAATGCTGCACTAGAATACCCGGATGACAGAGAACCAGTGACAAAAAGCAGAGAGGTCACACGCGCCATCACAGAGCTGATCGGTTTAGACTGCAGACAGTTTACCCAGATAGCAATGATCGCACAGGGGGATTTTCAGAAAGTATTGTTTGCCAATACGGAGGAGAGAGGAAAGATTTTTCGTCAGATATTCGGGACGGATATTTATCGTGTGCTGCAGGACAAACTGAAAGATGCCGTAAAAAAACAGTGGAAAGAATATGATGAACTGCGGCGCAGCATCAATCAGTATATGGAGGGAATTGTCTGTGAGAGTGACTCTCTGGATGAAGAAGGGACAAGGATCGCAGAAAAAATAAATCTTTTAAAAAAGGAAAAATTTGACGGCAGGATCGAGGAGGGAATCTCACTTTTAGAAGAACTTTGTAAAGCGGAAGAATCTGCGTTGGAGTGCCTGCAAAAGGAAAAAGAGGCGCTGGATCAGCAAATAAAAAATATGGATGAACTTAGCGGGAAAGTGCGTGAAAATGCAGACAGAAGGCGGTTGTTGGAAGAAAAACAGCAGAAGCTGAAGGACTTAGAAGCGCTTCTGGTGCAGGCAAAAGCGGATATGGACAGGGCAGGAGAGGAAGCGGAATGCTGTGAAAAATTAGGCAGAACGATTGAAGAATATAAACAGAAGCTGGTGTTGTTTGAAAAAATACAGGAAATTGGTCTGTCGCAGGAAAAGAAGCACCAGGATATGGAAGAAAAGGTTCAGAAAAAGCAGCAGGATGAACAGAGACGAACAGAACTGGAGGGAAAACTGCAGCAGGAAAAAGAGACCTTAAAATCTTATGAGGGCATTACTGCGGAAATACAACGCATAGAGCATGAAATGCGACTGATCACAGAAAAAATGGATACGCTGAAAAATCAGAGAGACAGGAGCCGTGCGCTGGAGGAGCATATTTCAGATCAAAAGGAAAAACTTGATTTAAAAAAGAAAACAGAAAACAGTCTTTTAGAACAGCAGCAACTGTTAAAAGAAGAACAGGAGCAGAACAAGGATACGGCAGGACAGGAGATTGCCTATGAGAAGGAAGTAAAAGAAATCCGACAGAAAATACAGGATCTGACAGAGATTGCAGAACAGTTGAACACATCAGAAAGAGAAGTAAAGAGACTTGGTACAGAACTGGAAAACGTACAGAAATCATATGAGGTAAAAAGCAGGGATTTACAGCAGCAAAAAGAAACGTGGGAGCAGCTTTCCGGTGCAGACAGCAGGGGAGAACAGGCAGAGAAAGCAATATTGGAAGTATCAGAGAGGATACGCAGGCTCGAAGAGCTGGAAAACAGGTTAGAGGATTGGGAGAAAGTCAGCAGAGAAAGGGAGAAAACTCAAAAACAGTATCAGAAAGCAGCCGCAGAGCAGAAACAGATCAGTGAACAATACCGGAGGATAGAACAGCAATTCTGGGATGCACAGGCGGGAATGCTGGCGCAGGGATTAAAGGAAGACGAACCCTGTCCGGTCTGTGGAGCCATACATCATCCGACACTGGCAGTCATACCACAGGAAACTCCGGATCGGGAAGTGTTAAAACAGGCAAAAGCGGAGGATGAAAAGGCAAGGGAGTCAGTCAGCAGACTGAGTGAAAAAGCGCATCAGCTCGTGACACAGGAAAATGAGAAAATGTCAGCAGTCCTAAAGGATGCAGGAGAACTGCTTGGTGAGCCTGATGTCAGAATGTCTTTAAATGAAATAAAGACGGAGACAAAAAGGCAAAAGAGTGCTGATGAGGCGAGAAGGGAAGAATATAAAGATCAGAAAGAAAAAGCGAAAAAGGATCTGGATGTCAAGCATGTATTAGAAGAACAGATGCAGTCTGCGCAGGATGAACTGGTTATGTTAAACGAACAGAACATTAATCTTGGACAGATGCTTGCCACGGCGACAGAACGGTGCACACAGCAGAAACAGCAGTGGAAGAAAAACGTTGCAGACTGTGGAACTGGCATAGAGCAGACAGAGGATCAAAAAACTGTTTTTGCACAGCTTATGCAGATTGAAAACGAACGGAACACGCAGTTTTTACAGGCAAAAAATAACAGGAAACGTGCAGAGCAGATCAAAGATGAATTAAAAGAAAGCGAAGAAACAATACAAAAGATAAGAGGAACAATCAGCAGTATTCAGGAAGAAATTGCAAAATTGACCGGAAACAGGGAAATTGCCGAAAAGCAGATCAGTGACGATATAAAATCTGCATGTAATTTAATTACGGGTGCTCTGATTGCAAGTAATATAATTACATGTAATCAGAGCACTTTAACTGGAGATACAGATGTCAATACATTACAGACCATAAAAAACGCTGATGGGAGTCAGGTTTTGTCAATAGAAGATTTTGATGCAAAACCATACCATGTACAGTCTGTGATTACTATGCTGCAAAGAGCAGCCGATGAGAAAAAAGCGGAACTTTCCAAAAAACAGGAAGACGAACGAAAAAAGACTGCCTTAGAAAAAAAGATTCCGCTCGATGAAACAGAAATAAAAACACTTGCCGACCAGATCAATGTGGCAGAACAGGAGCTGGTACGTCTGCAGACAGAGTACGCAAATGAAGAAAAGAGTCTCAATGAGCTGAAAGAGCAGGTAAAGGATGTAACAAAAGAGGGGGTACAGACACAGATAAACGAGTTTACCCTGAAAAAAAGAAATTTAGAAGAGAACAGAGAAAAGACAAGAGAAGCGTATCATAATTACGAAAAAAGCAGAGAGACGGAAAAGGGCGTCATTCAGATGCTGCTTCGTCAGATTGAGGAAACAGAGAAAGCAATATCGTTTCCGGAAGAAGAGATCGAAAAGCAGGCGGGAGAACTGCGTGAAAAAAGAAATGAGATGGAAGAAAACAGGGCTTCAAAATATACATCTTATTGTACTAATAGGGAAATCTGTAAAAATGTCAACAAAAAACAAAAAGATATCGCACAGACCGAACAAAAGTATGTCTGGATGAAATCTCTTTCCGATACGGCAAGTGGAATGTTAAACGGTAAGGCAAAGATTGAACTGGAAACTTATGTGCAGATGGCTTATTTTGACAGGATACTGATCCGAGCAAACCGGAGGATGCTTACGATGAGCAGCGGGCAGTATGAATTAAAACGTGAGGAAGAGACAGGAAGCCGCAAGGAAAAAGCAGGATTGGAACTTTGTGTGATTGATCATTATAACGGGACAAAGCGCAGTGTAAAGACGCTTTCCGGTGGGGAGTCTTTCCAGGCATCATTGTCACTTGCGCTTGGACTGTCGGATGAGATACAGTCTTATGCGGGTGGAATCCGTATGGATTCCATGTTTGTGGACGAGGGATTTGGATCACTCGATGAGGATGCCTTAGAACAGGCGTTAAAAGCATTGCTGCAGCTCACCGAGGGAAATCGTCTGGTAGGAATTATTTCACATGTATCTGAATTAAAAGACCAGATCGACAAAAAAATAATTGTGACAAAGCAGCGGACGCCGGAGGGTGTCAGCAGTGTTGCAAGAGTGGAATAAAAAGAAACGCAATTTGGGGTAAACAGGTGTTACGGCTTTCGTCGATGCCGATATTAAGATCCAAAGTTATTGACTGCGACACTTCAATGTGCTAACATACTAAAATATAGATAAAATCATGAATCAGAGAATCATAACAGTAAAGTAACGATAAAAGTTGCGGAAAAGAGGAGAAGATGAGCGAAAAGAAAATACCGTATAAAATTTATCTGGAAGAGAATGAGATGCCGACACAATGGTACAATGTGCGCGCTGATATGAAGAACAAACCAGCACCGCTTTTGAACCCGGCAACTCTAAAACCGATGACCGCGGAGGAACTGGGGCATGTATTCTGTGATGAACTGGTAAAACAGGAACTCGATGATACCAACCCATACATCGATATTCCACAGGAGATCCGTGATTTTTACCGCATGTACCGTCCGTCACCACTGGTGAGAGCATATTGTCTGGAAAAAAAACTGGGGACTCCGGCAAAGATCTACTATAAATTTGAGGGAAACAATACAAGTGGAAGCCATAAATTAAACTCTGCGATTGCACAGGCATATTATGCAAAGAAGCAGGGATTAAAAGGTGTGACAACAGAGACAGGTGCTGGACAGTGGGGAACTGCACTTTCTATGGCGTGTGCTTATTTTGATCTTGACTGTAAAGTCTATATGGTAAAAGTTTCCTATGAACAGAAACCATTCCGCCGTGAGGTAATGCGCACATATGGAGCAAGTGTAACCCCGTCACCGTCTGAGACAACAGAAGTCGGCAGAAAGATTTTAGCAGAGCATCCGGGCACAACAGGAAGTCTTGGCTGTGCAATCTCCGAGGCAGTAGAAGCTGCAACGACGAGAGAAGGATATCGTTATGTATTGGGAAGTGTGTTAAATCAGGTATTGTTACATCAGTCAGTCATTGGACTTGAGACAAAAGCTGCTCTGGAAAAGTATGATATTACGCCGGATATCATTATCGGATGTGCAGGCGGCGGTTCCAATCTTGGGGGTCTGATCTCTCCGTTTATGGGAGAAAAGCTGCGTGGTGAAAAAGACTATCAATTTATCGCAGTCGAACCGGCATCCTGTCCGAGTCTTACGAGAGGCCGCTATGCATATGATTTCTGTGATACCGGAAGGGTCTGTCCGTTAGCAAAGATGTATACACTTGGCAGCGGATTTATTCCATCTGCAAACCATGCCGGAGGACTTCGCTATCACGGCATGAGTTCAACTCTGTCACAGCTTTATGATGACGGACTGATGGAGGCAAGGAGTGTAGAGCAGACTTCTGTATTTGAAGCAGCAGAGCAGTTTGCAAGAATAGAGGGAATCCTTCCGGCACCGGAGAGTTCTCATGCGATTCGTGTTGCCATTGACGAGGCGTTGAAATGTAAAGAAACCGGAGAAGAAAAGACTATCGTTTTTGGACTTACCGGAACCGGCTATTTTGATATGGTTGCATATGAGAAGTTTAACAATGGAGAGATGACAGACTATATTCCGACCGATGAAGAGCTTGCAGTGGGATTTGCAGGGCTGCCGAAGATGGAGTAAAAATAGCAGAAACATGGGCTAGTGTACTGGCATATGGATATTTGCTGCCGGTACTGATATTACCAAATCTGCTTGGAATGGACGGAGTCTGGCTGTCGATCACAACGGGCGAGATACTCAGTATGATCATGAGTATTTACTATTTTATGAAATATAGAAAAATCTGGAGTGAGAAGTAAGAAAGATTTCATTGATGAATCAAATCAGGAAAAAGTTTTTTCCTGTGCAAAGTAAGAAAAAGATAAATTGACACACAAAAATAGATGTACTATCATCTGGTTAGATGCAGGTACATCTATTTTTTGTATGCTAATTGGAAAGTCATAAGTTAGATTTTAATTTTCAGAGTTGGTTAGGAGTGGAGATCGCAATGGACGAGTCAGGAAGAAAAATCACAAAGATCGCGCGTGAAGCGGGGAAGTTTACATTAAAGATGATGAAAGAGGAAGGAATCGGAACGGCAGAATTTGATTTTATCCATTTCATCCGGCACAATCCCGGCGTCACACAGGCGAAAGTCAGAGAGCAGTTAAAGATTGATAAAGGGGCTGCTGCAAGGCGTGCGGCTAATTTAGAGAGCAAAGGATATCTTTACCGGAAACCGAACCCGGAGGATGGAAGAAGCCAGCTTTTGTATGCGACAGAGAAAGCGGAACAGTTAAAAAATTCAAAGGCGTCCATTGAGAGCGTGTTTTATGAGTGGCTTTTAGCGGAGCTGCCCAAGGAGGAAAAAGCGGCATTTCTTGAGACGTTAGATAAACTTTACTGGCGGTCGAAGGAACAGCGGCGGGCAGAGTTTTGCGATGTGTCAAAACTCGTGCAGTCCGGTTCAGACGACAGGATGGAAATGGATGGTGAGTCAGATGAGTGATAAGTACGACAGAAAAAATGCTGGAAGTGAAAAACAAAAATTTGAGGCAGACCATGTGATTTCCTATTTTAAAATGGAGTGGAAAGTTCTTCTTGCGGTGACAGTCTCCGGGCTGATTTACAATTTAGGACTCCTTGCCGGGCCATGGTTTGAGGGAAAAATGGCGGGCTGTCTGGTGGATATCCTTGGCGGCAGGGCAGGATTTCCTGATATGGGAAAACTGGTCGCAGCCTATGTGATCGCAATCGCAGTGGTGCAGAGTTCCAGATATATCAAGCGTTTTTATGTGAGACGTTTTGCAAACAATGTCAACCGGCGCATGAAACATGTTCTGTATGACAGCCTTGTGCATAAAAGCCGGGCAGAACTGGAAGAGGAAGGCGCCGGAAATGTCATGACAAAAGCGATTCTGGATGTGGATGACTGTGCGGAGGGCATGCGGAAATTTACCACGGAGATATTTGATACAGGGGTAGCTTTGCTTGCATATGCCGGAATGCTTCTCTTTTATGACTGGAGACTTGCGCTTTTAAGCATGCTGTTCCCGCCGGTTTCGTATTTTCTGGCAGAGAAGATGAAAGGAATTGTGCAGAGAACCGGGGCAGCCTATAAGGAGCAGTCCGGGATCTTAAGTGCCGCCACCTTAGACCGGGCATCCAATGCGGTCACCTATCGTGTTTATGGATGCGAGCAGGAGCGAAAAGATGCGTATGAGAAAAATCTTTCAGCTTACGAAAAATCTGCGGTGCGGGCGAATATATGGAGCGCGGCATTTCCGCCGATCTACCGTGTCATCTCGATGGCGGGTGTCATTTTCATTTTATATTTTGGAAGTAAAAACGTGCTTGGAAGTGGCTGGAGAGTCTGGGATGTTGCGGCATTTACCACATTTCTTACCTGTTTTACCAAACTTTCGGTAAAATCATCGAGTGCGGCAAAACTTTTTAACGCAGTTCACAAGGCACAGGTTTCCTGGAAGAGGATCAAACCCCTCATGAAATGTGTGGAACATGAAAGTGAAAGCAGAGTGCAAAAACAGGCAGAGCTTACGGTTTCCCATTTGAGTTTTGCATATCCGGGCGGGACAGATATTTATGAGGATATCACATTTTCTGCAAAACCGGGACAGATCATTGGTGTTACCGGTGCCGTTGCGTCCGGCAAGTCTACGTTTGGAAAGACATTTCTGTGCGAATATCCTTATCAGGGAAGTATCCGTTTTGCAGGCAGAGAGTTAAACGAGATGGGAAATAGTGTGTTGACCGGAACCATTGGTTATTTAGGACACGACCCGGAATTATTTGATGACAGTATAAAAAACAATATTCTGATGGGAGAAAATGAGGATACAGAAACTTATTTGAAAGCAGTATGTTTTGATAGAGAAGTTGCAGAGATGGAACAGGGACCTGACACGGTTGTGGGAAGTGGAGGAGTCAGACTTTCCGGTGGTCAGGCAAAGCGTCTTGCACTTGCGAGAACTTTGTGCCATAAAAGACCGGTGCTGATCTTAGATGATCCTTTCTCCGCACTTGACCGGAATACGGAACAGGAAGTATATACCAATTTAAAGGCGATGACGTCAGACAGCATCGTGATCCTGTTATCCCACAGACTCTATCTTTTCCCGGAAATGGATCAGGTGATCTGGATGGAGCATGGGCATGCGGCGGTCGGCACACATGAGGAGATCATGGAAAAATACCCGGAATATGCAAGACTTTATGAGGAGCAGACGAAGGGAAGTACGGCGGAGAAAGTAAATGCAGGAAAATGTGCTGAAACAGAACAAGGCAGAAAAGAAAGGGGGCGTGCAGAATAATGCATAGCGGGACGTGCAGCAAATTGAACAGCGGGACGCATAGCAGTAAAAATGTAGGCAGTGTCATGTGGCGGACGATAAAAAAACAGAAGTGGCTTTCCGCCGGGATCGTGTGTGCAGTGGCCGGTGCAATCCTGACAGCGCTTCTTCCACCGCTCATTCTTGGAACTATTATAGATACCATGACGACGGGAAATGTGGTATCATTTTATCTGATCTTTGCATATTTTGGATTTACACTGCTCATGGGGGCACTGGAAAGTTCAAGGGAAGGACTGCTGATTGTGTTCGGGCAGAAAATCACGCACGCACTGCGAAGCAGCCTGATGGATAAATATACGGATCTGACGGCAGATGCACTGACACATCAGGAGCCGGGGTCAGTGGTTTCCCGGTTCGTCGGGGATGTTGATACGGTGGAAAACCTGTTTACATCAGGCATTATCAGCATGTTTTCCGATGCATGCAAGATCGTCAGTATTCTTGCCGTCATCTGGTTTCGGAACAAGGGGCTTGCCATTGTGCTTTTGGTGTTGCTGCCGTTTCTGTTCTGGTTTACGCGCATCGTGCAGAAAAATATGCTGACCGCGCAGATCGAAAACCGCCGTGCTGTCAGCCGTGCCCTGGGCCATGTTCCGCAGACGCTTCACAACATCAGAACGATCCGGAGTCTCGGCAAAGAAAACTATATGGCAGAGCGTTATGATACCTGCATCGGCGAGAGCTACCGGGCGATGGAGCAGACAAATTTTTATGATGCAGTCTATTCACCAGTCATTCTGATCCTGAATGCGGTGGTTGTGGCGGTTGTCATGCTTTTTTCGGCTTCCGGCAATGCGAATGTATTAAGTCTGTTTGGAATGTCGGCTGGTACGGCGGTCGCTGTCATGAACTATATTTCGCAGATCTTTTCCCCGGTGGAGAGCCTTGGAATGGAGATCCAGACCATACAGTCTGCTGTGGCGGGCGTGCACAGGATCAATGAATTTTTCAGTCTGGAAGAATTACCGGAAAAGACTGATTACAGAAAAGAGAGTACACAAAAGAAAGATAACGTATTTGTGGAATTTCAGAATGTGACATTTGCCTACGAAGAACAAAATGTGCTAAATGGTCTCAGTTTTCAGGTAAAAGAAGGAGAACAGGTTACACTTTCCGGTCGCACCGGCGCAGGCAAAAGTACGATATTCAAGCTGCTGCTGGGACTTTATGAGCCAAAGGAGGGCAGCGTGCTGATACAGGGAGTTCCGGCACAAGATATCCCGGATGCAGAGAAACGGCATCTTTTTGGCTATGTGGAGCAGGCTTTTCATATGGTTCCGGGAACGGTAAAAGAGCAGATCACGCTGTACGATCCGTCGATCACTATGGAGGATGTCCGTGCGGCGGCACAGATGACAGGGCTTTCGGATACGATCATGAGTCTGGAAAACGGGTACGATACGCCATGTTCCGATGAAATCTTTTCACAGGGACAGTGGCAGCTATTGTCGATCGCCCGTGCAGCGGCGGCAAAGCCGAAACTGCTCCTTTTAGATGAGATCACGGCAAACCTGGATGCACAGACCGAAAAAGAAGTTTTGCAGGCATTAAAGCGGGTAAGTGAGAATCGGACGGTGATCTCCATCTCGCACAGGGTGAATGCGACGACCGGCAGGGTGATTCAAATCTGAAAACGTAGTTTGTTCCCGCAGACCGGCTGCTCACAAAGGATTTCTGGAAGCGCTTGCATTAAAAATCCCTGTCATGGTGGTATACTGCATTGTCAATCTGGATGAGATCGTGAAGATACCGGCGGTTTATCTGCATTATAAAAAGTATATCTGGGTGAGAAATATCACAAGGGAGGAAGATTAAGAGAGAAAAATCCAGTCTTGACATTTTGGAAAAATGCTATATAATTACTTCAAAAATGAACAATACAAAAAAGAAGTAAATGGAGGCGGATCATGATAAATATGAGTATTGAATTTGCCCACAAAATGTCACTGGCGTACAGTGCAACCTGCAAGACACTCTGCAGGGAACTGAAACTGCCACAGACTGCGTTTGATATACTGATGTTTCTGGCAAATAACCCGGATTATAAAACGGCGAGTGATATTGTGGAAGTACGGAAAATAAAGGCGAACCTTGTCTCTGTCAATGTTGAGAAGTTGGTGCGGGATGGATACCTTGAGAGGAAAGCAGTGGAGGGTGATCGGAGAAAAGTCGAGCTGATCTGCACGAAAAAAGCAGAGCCTGTGATCGAAAACGGGAAAAAACTGCAGCAGGATTTTGTGGAACAGATACTGTCTGGCGTGGATGAGGAGAAACGGAAAAAGATGGCAGAGATCCTCAACCAGATGGAAAAGAATCTGGATGAAATGCTGAAAGGGGAGCACTGACATGAACATGTTACTTACAATAATCGTTACTTTTTTTGCAGGTATGGGGGCAGGGCTTGGAACCGGTTTTGCGGGAATGAGCGCCGCGGCGGTCATCAGTCCAATGCTGATCACATTTCTAGGGATGGATCCGTATATGGCGGTGGGAATCGCATTATCCTCGGACGTTCTTGCAAGTGCGGTGTCGGCGTATACATACGGAAAAAATAAAAATCTCGATATCCGAAACGGTATCATCATGATGGTAAGCGTACTTTTATTTACCGTTTTTGGAAGCTATGTGTCAAGTCTGGTCCCATCTGCGGCCATGGGGAACTTTTCAGTCTTTATGACATTCCTTTTAGGAATTAAATTTATCGTGCGCCCGGTCATGACCACAAAAGAGGCGATGCAGGGAGTGTCGGCGGAGAAGCGGGCAGTGCAGTCTGTTATATGCGGTGTCCTCATAGGATTTATCTGTGGTTTTGTCGGTGCGGGCGGCGGCATGATGATGCTTCTGATCCTGACCTCTGTGCTTGGATATGAATTAAAGACAGCCGTTGGAACGAGTGTGTTTATCATGACCTTTACGGCACTTACCGGAGCGGCTTCGCACTTTGCAATCGGTGGTGCACCGGACTGGACCGTATTGATTTTGTGTGTTGTATTTACCCTGATCTGGGCGAGAATCGCGGCTGTTTTTGCCAACAAAGCAACGCCGAAGACCTTAAACCGTGCAACGGGTGTGATACTGGTTATTTTAGGACTTGTGGTAATGCTTTTTTAGTACGGCAAACGGATATTCCGCAGGAACGCGCGAGGAATATTCAGGACAGGCGCTCAAAAAGAATATTGCCCGTGACAAAGTTGTAAGCGCCTCTAAGGTATATTTCAATCCAGACAGATTATCGTCACAAGAGTGCATGAACTTTCGGAACGTCACGGTGTGAAAATGCAGCAGATCGCGCTTGCATGGCACTGGGCAAAAGGTGTTGCATCACCGATAGCTGGTGCAATCGACCATAATCCGGCGGAGGGTGTGATGCTTTTGGATGAGAAGAAATGATGATGTATAGGATTTTGTTTAGTTTCACATATAAAAAAGCAAAAAAATATCTACATACTGTACAAAAATATCAAGAAAATATTAATAAAATCTAAAAAATGTTAAGAATGTGCTAACAATACAAAAATAATACGGTTTTCTTTGTACAAGATTCTGCCTATAATTAAATCATAAAGTTGCAGCGGCAAAGAGGGGCAGCGCAGCAAACAAATTAACCAATTACAGGAGGGTTTCTTATGAAGAAAAAAGTTTTATCCGCAATCGTATGTGCAGCAATGGTATTTTCCATGACAGCGTGTGGCTTACAGTCACCAAATACAGGTGGAAACAGCGGCGGAACAACAAATGCAGCATCAACATCTAATGCGTCCGCAACATCAGATGCAGCAGAAGCAGAAACAACAACTGAGGCAGCATCCTCAGGGGACAGCGCAACAGAACCGGTCGGACCGGCGGTCACACTGGTTTATGCAGAGGTTAACCCGTTAGAGGGAACCATCGTTGGACAGACAGCAACCGCTTTCAAAGACAAAGTCGAAGAGCTTTCCGGCGGAAGCATCACGATCGATATTCAGGCAAACGGTGTATTAGGAGCTGAGTCAGATGTCTTAGATACCATGCTTGGCGGCGGCGGTACGATCGATATGGCACGTATCTCTGCATTCGCACTGACAAGCTACGGCGGAGAAAAATCCAGTCTTTTATCTGTACCGTTCACATTCGTAAACAGAGATCATTTCTGGAATTTCGCTACATCAGATCTGGCACAGGAATTTTTACTTGAGCCGCATGAGAATGGAAGCGGTATCCGCGGACTGTTCTACGGAGAGGAAGGTTTCCGTCATTTCTTTACCGTAAAACCGGTTTCCGGAATGGAAGATCTTGCAGGCATGAAGATCCGTGTATCAAATGACCCGATCATGACGGGCATGGTTGAGGCACTTGGAGCAAACCCGACCGTTGTTGCTATGGGTGAGTTATACTCCGCATTACAGACAGGTGTTGTTGATGCAGCAGAGCAGCCGATCGCAAACTATCAGGCAAATGCATTCCCGGAAGTTGCAAACAACCTGATCTTAGATGGACATACATTAGGAGCAATTCAGGTAGTTATCACAGATGAGGCATGGGATAAATTAACACCGGAACAGCAGGATGTATTAACAGAAGCTGGTGAGTACGCTTCCCAGTACAACCGCAAGATCTCTGAGGAGACAGAAAACAAGATCTTAGACGAGTTAAAAGCAGATGGATGCAACGTTGTTGAAGTAGAGGATATCACACCATGGCAGGATGCATGTAAAGATGTGATCGAAGAGGCAACAAAAGATAACAAAGAGTTATATCAGCAGATTCTTGATATGGCAAACTAAAAGACTGATGTATCAAAGGAGCACAGAGAGAATACCTGCTCTCTGTGCTCCTTTTCTAAAGATGGCTATTTTTAAAGGAGGAAGATGAGTTTATGCCAAAATTTTTTCAGACCGTTGATAAAATAAAACCGGCATATGACATTACATATAAGATCGTTTTATTCATATGTAAATTATTGCTGACGGCAGATCTTGTGATCACAAGCGTCTGCGTTGTCGGAAGATACGTTCCGTTTGTGCCGGATCCGGCATGGAGCGAGGAAGTCGTTCTGACACTGATGTCCTACATGGCAGTATTGTCCGCAGCACTTGCAATCAGAAGAAATGCACATATCCGTATGACGGCATTTGACCAGTATCTGCCAAAATCCGTGATCCGTGCACTGGATATTTTAGCAGATGTGGCAGTATTAATCCTTGGTGTGGTAATGATTACAGTAGGATTTTCCTATGCAGTCCAGATCGGTGCAAAAGGAAATTATGTAAGTATGCCAAGTGTTTCAAAATTCTGGATGTATTTCCCAATCCCACTTGCAGGAATTGCAATGGTGGTATTTGAGATTGAAGCAGTTTATAACCATATCAAAGGAATTTTTGTAAAGGAGGAAAAATAATGAGCGCACAAGGAATTGCAATCACAGTATTGCTGATCAGCTTTTTAGTAATGATACTCCTTAGATTTCCGATTGCATATGCAGTTGCATTGTCATCATTACTTTGTTTACTGACACAGGGATTGCCGCTTACCACGATCTGTCAGCAGATGGTAAAAGGAATCAGTTCTTTCAGTCTGATGGCAGTGCCGTTCTTTATCACGATGGGTGTACTGATGGGTACCGGTGGTATATCAGAAAAACTGATTGCACTTGCCAATGCCTGCGTCGGTTGGATGACCGGTGGTATGGCAATGGTAAATATCGTAGCATCTTATTTTTTCGGTGGAATTTCCGGTTCTGCATCTGCTGATACTGCTTCTATCGGAAGTATCATGATCCCAATGATGGTAGATCAGGGATATGATGATGATTTTTCTACCGCAGTTACCATTACTTCTTCCTGTGAGGGACTTTTGGTTCCGCCAAGCCACAACATGGTTATCTATGCAATGTCAGCAGGTGGTATTTCCGTAGGAAGTTTATTCCTTGCAGGATATCTGCCGGGTGCTTTACTTGCAGTTTCCCTGATGGTAGGTTCTTACATTATCTCAAAGAAGAAACATTATCCAAAGGGAGATAAGTTCAGCTTTAAGGGATTATTGAAGCAGATTGGTATTTCTATCTGGGCACTTGCAGCGGTTGTTATCGTAGTTATCGGTGTAGTTGCCGGATGGTTCACCGCAACAGAGTCCGCAGCAATCGCTGTATTTTACAGCCTGATTGTCAGTGTATATATTTACAAAGGACTTGACTGGAAAGGTGTATGGAAATGTTTAGAACAGTGTATCGATACCTTATCGATCGTATTGATCCTGATTTCTACTTCGAGTATTTTCGGTTACTGCCTTACCACATTACATGTACCGGATATGGTAGCAAATGCGATCGTAGGATTTTCAACAAACCCGATCGTGATTGCACTTTTAATTGACTTGATTCTTCTGTTCCTTGGCTGTATCATGGATATGGCACCGATTATCCTGATCGCAACACCGATCTTACTTCCGATCGCAACATCAATCGGCATTGATCCGGTACAGTTCGGTATCATCATGGTATTAAACTGTGGTATCGGTCTTTTGACACCACCGGTTGGATCCGTATTATTTATCGGTTCCGCAGTCAGCGGTGTAAAAATGGAACGTGTCGTAAAGGCAACACTTCCATTCTATATCTGTATGATCATTGTATTAATGTTACTTACATTCATTCCGGAAGTAAGCCTTCTGTTACCGAGAGTATTTGGCGGCTACGGCGGATGATTTTAGAATTACGGGAGGAAATGGCATGACATATCAATTTAAGAGCGAAGTGACCGCAGGAGATTTCTGGAAACTGACAATGAGCCGGACATATCGTTCGGTGGCGGGAGTCTGCAACATGGTCTTTACGGTGGCGATGATTTTATTTACAGCAAAATTTTTCCGTACCTCAGGGGATCTGATGCAGATGCTGATGCTCTTTGGATGTCTGCTGTTTCCGGTGATCCAGCCGATCGCGATCTATCTGAAAGCCAAAGGGCAGGCAAAAACGATGCCGAAAGATGTAGAACTTTCCTTTGACGATGCGGGACTCCATGTGACTGTGGGGAAAGAAAAGGAAAGCATTGGATGGAAAAAGCTGCGGGTGGCAAACGAGCCTGGCATGATGATCGTTTTTTCCGATGCAAGACATGGATATATGCTTACAAACCGTATTTTGGGAGCACAGAAAGAACCATTTTTTGCATTTGCAAAAGAAAGGATCGCAGAGACGAATTAGTGTATGCGGGCTGGCAGATCAGACAGCTAAATGGAGAAAGAAGCAGGATGGGATAAACAGCTTGAAGAAAAGGATAAAAAAGTGGTGGCAGGAGCTTACCATTCAAAAGAAAATAGCAGTGTTTACCGGGATGGTCTGTGTGGCCATCCTGCTTTCCGTTGTTTTTAATGTCTGGGTTGTCCGGTTTTCACTGACCGATTTTAATGGTATTTTGCAGGACAATGCAAAGTGCAGTGAACTGATCCAGGCATTAGAGCAGGAGAGCACACTGTTTGAAAGCTATATGAGAAATCCGGATACGGAGAAAAAAGAAGCGTTAGAGCGTTCCATGAAACGTACAAAACATGCGGTTTATGATCTGCCATTCCAGTATCGCAGGATCGGGGAACTCCGCTATGCAAAAACATGGTCGATCCGCAGCAGCTATGAAGTTTATTGCACTAAAAGAGATGCAATCCTGTCCATGGAAGATAATGTGACAGATTATGTCAGCAGGCTGTATGAAGTTTATGACATGCAGGACTACTTAAAAGATTATGCCGGAACACTTATGAATTATACGATCGAGGAGGGAGATGTTTCGTACCAGAAAAAAGTTCCGACACTGATCAGTGTTCCGCTGGTGGTAATTTTTGCAGGAATCCTGCTTCTTTTTGGAATTGCAGAGATGGCGGCACTGATGAAAGAAACGATCATGGCACCGATTTTTAAACTGGTACATGCATCACAGAAAATTGCTGCAAATGATTTCTTTATCAGGGATGTTGAGGTGGACAACAAGGATGAGCTTGGTGAACTGGTCCGGGCGTTCAATAAAATGAAATACGCCACAGGAGAGTACATTCAGGCACTGGAGGAAAAAAGAAAGACCTTAGATCTTTTGCATGAGGAGGAGCTTGAAAAGTTAGAGACGGAAAAGCGTCTGGAGATGACAAAGCTTGAACTTCTAAAAAGCCAGATCAATCCGCATTTTCTGTTCAATACCTTAAATGTCATCGGTGGAATGGCAAGCCTTGAGGAAGCGGAAACTACTGAAAAAATGATCCGTGCATTGTCGGCACTTTTCCGCTATAACCTGAAAAATCAGGACACGGAGGTGTGCCTGTCACAGGAATTAAAAATTATGGAAGATTATATGTATCTGCAGCAGATGCGTTTCGGAGACAGAATCACATACCGAAAGGATTGCAGCGTGGATGCAGATAAAGTCATTGTTCCGGCATTTACATTTCAGCCGCTGGTGGAAAATGCCATCATTCATGGACTTTCGAAAAAAGAAGAAGGTGGGACTGTCCGGGTACATATCTGGCAGAAAGATGGATTTACGTTTATTACCATTGGGGATAACGGGCTTGGAATGGACGAAGCAGCACTTATGCATCTGCGGGGAGAACTGGAAAAAGAAGATGGAAAGACAGGCATTGGCCTTGGCAATATTTTCCGGCGGATCCGTGCAATGTATCAGGATGGAAATGTAGAAATCTACAGTAAAAAAGATGTGGGGACTGTGGTAAAAATACAGATCAGACATAAGGAAGTGGGGGAGCATGATGTACCGTGTGTTGGTGGCGGACGATGAGCCGATAGAGAGAATGATTGTGGGGAGAACGATAAAAAAATATTTTTCCGGACAGTTAGAAGTTGTGGAAGCCGTAAACGGCAGGGAGGCGGCAAAGTTTTTTACAGAAAAAGATTGTAAGATCGCGCTGCTTGACATTGAGATGCCGGGTGTGAATGGTTTGGAGGCAGCGGAGCAGATCCGGGAGGAAGACAGGGATTGCAGCATTATTTTTCTGACTGCATTTGATGAATTCAGTTATGCAAAACGTGCGATCTCCGTACATGCACTGGATTATCTGCTGAAACCAGGGACTGAGGAAGAACTGGTGGCGGTGCTTGAGGAAGCAATACGGCTGCTTGAGGAAAAGGCAGATGGATCGCAGAAAAATGTCCGGGAAAAGCCTGTGGATATGCAGGAAAAAAAGAAGGATGCAGAACTGGAAAATGGCAATGTCAGGATGAGCGCTGTGGCAGAAAATATCAGACAGTATATTGACATGCACTATAAAGAAGATATTTCTTTACAGAGTGTAGCGGAGAAGATGAATTATTCAGACGCCTATTTCTGCAAAATATTCAAACAGTGTTTTGATAAAAGTTTCATTGGATATCTGACAGAGTACCGGCTGGAGAGGGCAAAGCAGCTTCTTGCCGATGTCCGTATCAATGTAAAAGATATCAGCGTAAATGTGGGATACCGGGATTCAAATTATTTTGCAAAAGTATTTAAGCGTGCCATGGGAAGTACTCCTACGGAATACCGCATGGAGATTTTAAAACAGATGAACAAAGGGAACACTGCCGGAGGATTGGGATAAATGAAAAAAAGACGAATCTTGATTTTGTTTGCGGCAGTGGTTTTGAGCGCCGGATTTTTTCTGTATCACAGGCTGCGCAGCGTGAGAGCTCCCGAATTTGTCCTGTCCTATGCGGAGAACCAGACGGAGGATTATCCGACAACACTTGGGGCAAAAAAGTTTGCCGAGCTGGTGGAGAGGGAGAGCAGCGGAAGAATAAAGATTTTAGTTCAGGCAGAGGGGGAACTTGGTGCAGAGAGCGGTGTGATCGCACAGATGCAGTATGGAGGCATTGATTTTGCAAGGGTTTCCCTGTCGCAGTTAGCAGAGTACATACCGGAATTAAATGTTTTGCAGATGCCATATCTGTATTCTGATTCGGATCATATGTGGAAAGTGTTAGATGGCAGGATCGGTAGTGACTTTTTGGAGAAAGTGAGTAAAAGCGAACTGATTGGCCTTTCCTGGTATGATGCGGGAGCAAGAAATTTTTATAATTCTAAAAAGCCGATCACCTGTCTTGAGGATATGGCAGGTATGCGTATCCGTGTGCAGGAATCGGAGGTGATGGTCGATATGGTGGAGGCACTTGGCGCGACGGCACTGCCGATTCCCTATGCGGATGTTTATTCCGCATTAGAGCGCGGAACGGTGGACGGGGCAGAGAATAACTGGCCTTCTTATGAGGCGATGAATCATTATGAGGTGGCGAAATATTATACAGTTGATGAACACAACCGGATACCGGAGATGCAGATCTGTTCGAAACATACATGGAACAAGCTTTCGGAAGATGACCGTCAGATGATCTTAGAGTGCGCAAAAGAATCTGCGCTGTATGAGAGAAAGTTGTGGAAAGAACGTGAGGCGGATTCTAAGGAGATCGCTTTGAAACAGGGTGTGGAAGTGGTAGAACTTTCTGCGGCAGAAAAAAAGCGTTTTCAGGAGGCGGTCATGGGCGTGTATGAAAAGTATTGCGCGGACTACATGGACGTGATCGAACAGATTATCGAAGAAAATAATGAGTGAGGAGAAACAGATGGATTTTTTACAGGATAAAATAAAAAAGAAACAGTTTTTATGCAACTACAGTGTTTTTTTGCTGAATGGAATGCTGGCACTTTCGATTGGATCCCTGCTTCCTTTTATCAGGGATGCAAGAGGACTAGATTATGCATTTTGCGGATTGATCGTAAGTCTGCATTCTGTGGGAAATCTGTTTTCTAGTTTTACCGCAGGATTGCTGCCGGTCGCGATTGGAAGAAAAAAGAGTATTTTGTTTTTTAATCTGTTTTTTGCACTTTCGTATGTGCTGATCATTTTCGGAAATCACAACTGGTGCATTGCAATGGCATTTTTCCTGACAGGTGTTGCGAGAGGAGCAACGAGTAATTTCTGTAACACGGCAATCAACAGTTTAGCACCGGGAAAAGCATGGACGATCAATGGACTGCATGCGATGTTCTCTGTCGGGGCATTTTTATTCCCGATTCTTCTGACACTGTTTACGGCAACAGGGGAATCCGGCTGGATCACAGCGTGTTATTTTATGCTTGCGATGGGAATTTTAAGCTGGATTTTATACGCAATGATCCCAATGGAAAATGACCGGGTGGAAAAAGAGAAAAAAGACGGCAGTTTCGGATTCTTCTCAGAACCGCTGTTTTATCTGTGCGTTGCAACATTATTTTTCTATCTCTGCGCGGAGCAGGGTGTCATCGGATGGATGATCACATATTTTAAGGATACAGGATTTCTGCCGGCATCCCTATCCCAGATGACGGCGAGTGTACTCTGGGTGATGATTTTAGCAGGACGTCTGACGACAGCCTGGCTGTCCACCAGAATGCAAAAAGAAAAACTGCTGCCGATCATGGGTGCAGGACTTGTATGCTTTTTCTTTTTACTGTTATTCAGCCGCAGTACCGTATGGATCGTGATCGGTATCATGGGTTTCGGGTACAGCATGGCGGGAATTTATCCGACGACGGTTTCCTTTGCAGGAAATCTCATTGAAAAATATCCGATCGCGTGGAGTTTTATTTTAACAATTGCAAGTATCGGTTCGATCGTAATGCCGTCGATCATTGGAAAGATCGCAGAGACAGCAGGGATCTTTTATGGAATGGGTTCGATCGTGATCGTTGTTTTTATCGATATGGTCTGCATTTTGGCACTGGTGCGTTATCTGAAAAAACAAAATCAATAATATTATACGAGGGGGATTTCATATGAAAACGAAAAAAAATCAGATCTGGAACTTTAACAATGAAATTGATGCAGAAGTTTGCGGCGAGGGCGTGAAGCGCAAAATATTAGCGTACGCCGATGAGATGATGTGTGTGGAGAATCATTTTGAAAAAGGTGCCATCGGTGCACTGCATCATCACCCGCACACCCAGATCACCTATGTGGTGTCCGGTCAGTTTGAATTTACAATCAACGGAGAAAAGAAGATCGTAAATTCTGGCGATGCCCTGTTAAAGAGAGATTCCATCGAGCACGGCTGTGTCTGCCTGAAAGAGGGAATCCTCTTAGATATTTTTACACCGATGCGGGAAGAATTTGTGCAGGATCAGGATTGACAATCCGCGCACAAAATGCTAAAGTACGGTTAATGCGAGGAAGTGAAATAGTAATCATGGAAAGTGTCCAGAGAGAGGACGGCAGGTGCGAGTCTTTCACGGAACATGATGAACCGGTCATGGAGCTGCATACCGAATGGAAACATCAGGCTATGCCGGGTTCTCCCGTTACAGAGATAAGGTATCAATGAAAATTTGTACCGGAGTGCAGGAACATCCTGAAATTAGGTGGTACCGCGGATTAAGATAATTCGTCCTAAGCTGTATTTAGTTGCAGCTTGGGACTTTTTTAATGTACAGGATTCGGATATCAAAAGATGAAAAGCACATCTTTTGATATCATCATCTTCCATTTATGCAAACAAAAAGGAGGCAGACAATGAAATTAGAAAAATTAATCGGAGAACGTTTTCGTGAGAGACCGGCAGACTGCGTGATCGACAGCCATGCCCTGATGGTAAAAGGCGGCTACATGAAATACATGGCAAACGGCATTTACTCTTCCTACCTTCCACTCAAACGGATCACACGCAAAATCGAGCAGATCCTGCGTGAGGAGATGGATAAATTAGACGGACAGGAAGTATCCTTTCCAGTTGTGATGCCGGCATCCCTTTGGGAAGAATCCGGCCGTTATGAGAGCGTGGGAGAAGAATTATTACGTTTTACTGACCGGAACAATGCAAAGATGGTGCTTGGAATGACACATGAGGAGGCTGCCGTACATTTAGTGCGCGAATACGCCAAAAGTTACAACAAATACCCATTTATGATCTACCAGATCCAGACAAAATTCCGGGATGAGGCAAGACCGAGAGCCGGATTGATCCGCGTGCGCGAGTTTACAATGAAAGATGCGTATTCCTTCCACACCAGTCAGGAAGATTTAAACCAGTACTACGAAAAATGCCACAAAGCATACGAGCGTATTTTTGAGAGAGCAGGCATCCCGGAGGTCGTATCGGTGGCTTCAGATTCCGGTATGATGGGTGGAAGCCTTTCCCATGAGTTCATGCTTCTTACCCCGGTCGGTGAGGATTCTATCGTGCTGTGTAATGAATGTGATTTCCGCGCAAATATGGAAGCGGCAGAAAATATCTCTGATATAGCAAGAGATGCAGTGTCCGCAGAACTTGAAAAAGTGCATACGCCGGACATTCATACGATCGAGGATATCTGTAAATTTTTCGGGGATGAAACCTGCAATTCCTGTAAGGCAGTTGTATACCAGAAAAATTCGGATGACACCTATGTGGTCGTATTTATCCGCGGCGATCTTGAAATTAATGAGACAAAACTGGTCAACTATTTGAAAGATGAGATACATCCAGCCATCATCACCGAAGAGTGCGGATTAAACGCAGGTTATATCGGACCGGTCGGACTGAAAATAAATGGAGATGCCATCGTTTTATATGACAGATCATTAGAAAACAGAAATAACCTTTCCTGTGGTGCAAATGAGGACGAGTACCATTATAAGGGACTTGATATGCAAAGAGATGTGCCGGATGCAGAATATCATGATTTTGCAAAGGCATATGAGGGCGGTATCTGCCCGAAATGCGGGAAAAAGACGATCCGTATTTCCAGAGGAATCGAGGTCGGAAACATCTTCCAGCTTGGAGATAAATATACGAAAGCCATGAAGATGACTTATGTGGATCAGAACGGAGAGAGCAAAACACCAATCATGGGCTGTTATGGCATTGGTGTCGGCAGACTTGCCGCCGCTGTCTGCGAGGCACATCATGATGAGTACGGACCGATCTGGCCAAAATCAATCGCGCCGTGGCAGGTGCATCTGTGTGCGGTAAGAGCGGACAATGAGGAAGTCAGAAAGTTTGCGGATGATTTGTATGAGAAATTGCAGGAGATGGGGATCGAGGTTATTTATGATGACAGAACCGTGAGTGCCGGTGTCATGTTCTCCGATGCCGACTTGCTCGGTATCCCGCTCCGTGTTATTGTGAGCCCGAGAAATATGAAACAGGGAGTCGTCGAGGTGGCTTCCCGTGACAAGACGCTTCAGACACAGGTAAAAATGGAGGAAGCGGCAGAGCAGGTGAAGAAGTATCTGTGATAAGGTGATATTATTCTGGATAGGAACCCCAATGATTGAGAAAGAGAAAAAGTGGTTTATGAGCCTGATAAGAGGTATACTATTGTTAGTGATGCAGGCTAATTCATGACAATAGAATGTTTGCGGAGCGTGCATTCTATTGTTTATACTGTAGATTGAATAGGAGTGACAGAATGGTAAAAGGTACAATGTTTTCCGGTGAATCAAAAAATATAGAGTCTAAAGTTTCATTACCAGACAAAAGTGAAAAGTACGTGAAAACAATCGTAGCTTTTGCTAATACGCAGGGCGGCAAGCTGATTGTCGGTGTAGATGATAAAAACCATCAGGTTATTGGTGTGGAAAATGATATATTATTTCAGACCATGGATGCGATAGCAACTGCAGTTTCAGATTCATGTATGCCACAGATCATTCCAGATATTGAACCACAGACAGTGGAAGGAAAGACGATTATTATAGTATCTGTCGAGGCTGGAAAAAATCGACCATATTATCTGAAATCAAAGGGAAAAGAAAATGGTACCTATATACGTGTAGCAGGGACATCCAGACAGGCATTTCCAGAAAAGATAAAAGAACTGGAAATGGAGGGTGCTAGAATTTCATGGGATGAACTTACATGTGTGGGATATACAGTTACTGAAGAAGCGACAGAAAAACTTTGTCAGGATATCGAAGTTTTTCGGAAAAAAGCGGGAATGTCAGAATATTCTGTTAAGAAGGAGTAGCTTATTAATTGGAAGATTCTCAAGCAGAGTGAGGGACAATTATTGGCGACAAATGCCTATGCGTTGCTGACATCCGGGTATTTTCCGTTTTCTAAAACACAATGTGCTGTATTTAAGGGGACGGGTCCAGCAGTATTTTTAGATAAGCGGGAGTTTACAGGTCCTATATATACACAGATATAGGAAACGGTAGATTTTGTATTGAGAAATATAAGGCTTGGAGCAACGATTGAGGGATTAGTGAGAAAAGAAAAATATGAGCTTCCACCAGAAGCAATCCGGGAAATGATTATTAATGCCCATTGCCACCGAAATATTTTAGATGAATCTTGTATTCAGGTTGCGATTTATGATGATCGTTTGGAAGTAACATCTCCGGGAGGTTTATATAATGGACTGACTTATGAAGAAGTTATGAATGGTCATTCAAAAATCAGAAACAAAGGAATTGCTAACATATTCAGCCAGATGGGGCTTATAGAGGCATGGGGCAGTGGAATTAAAAGAATTCTAAATGCAGCAGAAAAGTATGGACTTCCAAAGCCGAGAATTCAGGAATTTGATAATATGTTTCGTGTAGAACTTTTCAGAAAGAATTCTTTGACAAAGCGAGAAAGAATTGATTTCATAGATGAATTAGAATTGGGACGGAGAAGAGACGGAGAAAGTTCGGAGAAGGGACGGAGAAGAATCGCCATATTGAACTGAACGATACGCAGAAGAGAATTCTTAACTTTCTTTCTGATGATCCTAATTTGTCCGCAGTAAGATTAGCAGAGCAATTAGGAATCAGTAGTCGAAATGTAGAAAAGAATATAAAAAAACTAAAAGAATACGGTATTCTTATTCGACATGGCTCGCCAAAGAATGGATACTGGGAGATTGTTGTTGAAAATTAAAAAAGAAATTTATGGAGAAAATCATGGAAATAAAAAGCATACTGATCAAAGACACCACAAGAGAAGAAAGAATCCGCATAGTACAGGAAGGCTTGAACCAGTGCGGGGGAGCCTGCGATTTCTGCAATGGCTGTGACAATTTAGGCGGCGGTTCTGTTGATGCATTTTACGAGCCATACATCAATGGCGAGAAGGAACTGCGCGAGATCAATGAAGAATACAGAAGCAACTCCGGTCTGGTAAAGTAGGTGCAGTATGAGACCGCCAGAGATAGCATCTTCCACAGAAGAGGAAAGAAGACAGTATATCAAAGATACCTTTCCGTGTATCGCAGACTGCGATATGTGTGGACTTTGCACCGTATTTAAGGGCAAAGATCCGGAACGTGCACATGCAGATTATATCAGCGGAAAACGAAGTTATCTGGAGGTGTCTGCGGATTACAGGTAAATAGCTGCTGAAAGAATAAAGAAATGATTTAAGAACCATACACTTTTTTGCTTAAACAAAATGGCAGAAATGACGATATTAACAAAAGAAACAATGATGTTAAGATTTATTTGTAATACCGGGGGTAAAAATGAGTTATACGATCAATTTTTCAAAACAAATGTCTGGGATTTTACATCCGAATCCGAATATGTTAAAGAGCACGAAAGAAAAAATGGAGAGACAGTCAGAGCGGGACAGTAAAGTTGCATTTTTTGAGGCACAGAAAGAAAATCTGAAAAATATGAAAACCGAAACGGTGGAGGATATTGCCAAAAAACTGGAAATGTTCCATACCTATGAGGATGAGATCGCTGCGGCAAAGCAGGAGTATAACAGTTCGCAGATGTTTCATATCATGGATGAGGCGGAGGAAGAGGCTGAGAAAAGAGCCAAAGAGGCAGAGAAGAATAAGCCAAAGACCGAGGAAGAAAGAAAAGAAGAAGCTGTGGATGAGGCGCTTGGAACAGACGATGACAAGGGAATGCTTGCTGAAAATATGGAGAAGCTGTCAGAGATCACAGATCAGATGACAGAAGAAATGACCGGTGACCTGACGGAAAACATCGAAGCACTGCCAACGGAGAAAGCACCAGAAGAAACTGCAGAGAAAGAATTATCAGGACAGAAATTATCAACGAAGGAACTGTCAACCGAGGAAAAATTACAGCAGGATGCCATAGAGAAAAAAGCATATCACCCGTTTGACATGCGCGCATAAGAATCCGTAAAGGACTGGGGGAAATGGTTAAAGCAGCCGATAAATAAAGTAACCACTCGGTCCTTTCAGGGGAGTGGAGCAGTCCCGACTGACAGACGGACTGCAGAAAGGAGAAAAATGACAGTTAACGGGGTAGGAAGTTATGGAACATTTGCTGTATCCGGCAGTTCCGGGAGAAACGTAAAGTCCGGACAATCGGTTCGTTTTAATTTTCAGGCTGCAGGCGAGAAGGCTGATAATCTGCTTGCCGGAATGAAAGAACTAGATACCGGAAAAAGAAGTTCTGACAGGAGTATATTGGAGGACAGCGGTTGCTTTGACAGCAGTTATTGGTCCGAAAATATGAAGAAAGCGGCAGAAACGGCAGATTCAGAGCAATCTGTCACAGATTTACGGGAAGAATATGCCAGGCTTTTAAAAGAAAAATCTGAGGAGATCTTTACAAAAATCAAAAATGGTGAAACGGAAAATTCCTATCAGATCGGGTCACAGTCCTTTACAGAGAAAGAGTGGGATGAATTTCTCAGCAAATTCGATTCCTTAGAAGATGCGATCCGGAAACTGATGGAGGAAGAACAGGAAAAAAGAGCGGCAGAAGAGCTGGGAAAGGAGAAGGAAACATCTGTGGAAGAAGCATCCATGGAAAAAGTATCCATGGAAAAAGGGTTCCAGACGGAAGGTGATCTGCTCACGGCAGATTCCACATCCTGTACATATCCTGCCGATCAGCCGGATAAAGAGGATATCCGCTATATCACCTGGTATACCGAGGAGGGTATTTTCTGCCGGAAAGCGGGACAGACAGAAGGCTATGAGTGGTCTATTTCTTTTGAGAACAGGGAACAGTATGAAAAGGTCATGTCATTGATCGGTCAGCTTCCGTCCGACTGGAATCTGCGTTTCGAGGCGCATGAAAATTTCTGGAGAGATTTTTTAGATGATAAGATCGACGTGGATGATTTTATGGATTTTATGCGCAGCATCAATCAGGGTGAAAAGATATTCTGCCGGTATCCGGGAGGTACTTTGTATACCGCCGATGAGATCGATTCACTGATGTTTGAACAGTATTTAAAGGAAAACCATATGACACTGGAAGATTACCACGCCAGCCAGGAAGCCTTTCGGGCAAAGCATGGATATCCGGGATATTATTAAAAAGATTCGGGGGTCAAAAAATTGAAAACCACCTTTTGCCTCCCGAATCTTAAAAATTATTAGCAGGTGCCGTCTGTAACACAAAAAATTGTGTACAGGCGGCACTTTGTGTTATACTCTGAATACGAAAGATGTATCTGAGTTTTTAGAATGTCAAATCACACAAAGTATCGCTTTGTTTTGTTCGAATATCTGAAAATAAAAGAACAGATTATAGAAAGTGAGATATGAAGAAATGCAGTACCACGGAGGAGACATATACAGTAATCGAGAAAAAAGGACAATCAATAAATATAGAAAGGGAAAGTGATATGCAAGAAAATATAAATTTTATTGTGGCAATAGTTACGTCTCTTATTACAATGTGCACATTAATATATAATACTTTTTTTAAGGGTGGTTTTAAACGGGAAAAACAATATTATAATAAGATATTGATTCCATTTATTGAAGCGTTAAAAGCTGGAAATGAAAATGCGTTACAAGAGATAAAAGATCAGATAAACCATACCGATGAATGTGTTCCAAAATATGTTATACATTTGATAAATACATCTCAAATCCAAACGGATAATACGATAACAGATAAAAAGTTATTAAAAGTATTTATATATGATTACTTGGATATTTATCCTAATGATGATAACAGGATGGATCAATTACCATGTATAATTCTTAAAATTTTTACATATTTTAAATTTTTTCTAGCATTTTTGTTCCTTATGGTAGGTAATATGTATTTGTTTATAATCATAAATAGTTTTTTGCAATATGGAATGGATAATGGATTTATTTCATCTTTTACATCAAATATTAGAAGAATAGATTGTTTTGAAATATTAAGGGCTGTAATTTGCTATGGATTATATGTGGCTGTTATTTTTTGGGCGAAAAATTCTAATATAGATAGATATACAACTCGAAAGAAGAAAATTGAAAAAATGATTTGCAGGAAAGTTAAGGCTTATGATAAAAGAAATGACAAGTATGTATATTAAAAAACAAATAAGAAAGAAAGCAACGCGCTAGGACAGTTATGAATCAAGCAGTTTGTAGCTGGCTGTTTGCTTTTTAGATTTAATTTCCAAAAGTGAGAAAAGTTATGAAATATTTATTCAAAACTTCGTACCCAGCATGTTATAATTGATGTAGTTGAATATGAAGGCTACAGAAAGGTTACTCACCGTGAGGAGATTTTATATTTATAATGAGGAGAAAAGGATTATGATTAAATTAGAGAAAAAGAAAAGTTGCATTATATGGATTCTTATGACAGTGATATGCACATTTTTTGTTTGTATGATCGGAAATGTAAGCGTAGAAGCAAAAACTGTAACAAAGGATATTACAATAGGGAAAGGAAAAACATATGCCATTGAGCAGACTTTTAGCGGAAAGGCAACATTTAAGACTAGCAACAAAAAGATTGCTGTAATAAAGAATGGAAAAATCATAGGAAAATCGATTGGAAAAGCTAAAATTACGATAAAGGACAAAGGAAATACATATATATATAAAATTACTGTTGCGAAAGCATACTTAAACCAAAATGAAATTATAGTTAATGTTGGAAAAACTGTAAATCTTAAAATAAAAGGCATGAAAGGGAAAGTAAAATGGAGTTCCTTGAATAAAAAGGTAGCGACTGTAAAAAATGGTAAAGTTACTGGAAAGAAAACAGGTAAAACGGTTATTCAGGCAAAAATAAATGGTACTATCTTGAAATGTAATGTTAAAGTGGAAAAACCGGAGCTCAGCAAGAAGAAAGTCACTATCGAGAGTGGAAAATCGTATATATTGAAAGTAAAAGGTACAAGCAGGAAAGTGGTTTGGACGTCTTCGAATAGAAATGTTGTTACAGTAAAAAACGGTAAGATTACTGGAAAGAAACAGGGAAATACGACAGTCATTGCAAAAGTAAACGGATCTGTATTAAAATGTAACATAAGGGTTACAGCTGCAAAGAAGCCGCATAAAGATGATGCACAAAATACTGAGAGTACAGAAGATAAAAAGCCTGATAATAATGACAGCATTGAGACAAAAACACCAAAATTAAGCACTACATCTATTACTTGGAAATTTGGTGATGGGGATGATGGAACGTATTTAACATTGAATAATGCAGATTGTGATGATGTTATATGGAATACGTCAGATGAAAAAATAGTGCGTATATATCCTGAAGGAAATAGTGCTGTAATATATAATAATTTAAAAGGTGGAAAAGCTATTGTAACAGCAACTTATAAAGGAAAGACATATTCTTGCAATGTAGTAAGTTATAGCTTGTATAAAACCAATATTTCACGCGAAGAAGGAACGGGATTTGATTATGATGAATCAGCGAAAAATATGGATGAACTCGTAAATACGGAAAACTTTTTAGGAGTTTCTTTGGATTGGACGTGGAATAGAACTGATTTGGTTCAGAAAAAGACTACACCAGATGGATCATACACACATTATATTGTGGAGGATAGCGGAACAACGGAAGTTACAGGAATTTCCAAGGATGGCTTCACGAAAGCTGTGATAACAATTAATAGTTATGGAAAATACATTGATAAAAAGGGTACTTATGATGAGAAGCTTACAAATGAGGTATATAATTTATTAAAAACAGAAGAGACTAGAAATACAGATATTTCATCATCATTTTATTCTATGCCAAAAGATCAGTTGGTATTTTTGCTTTCAACAGCAGATAGATGGTACAATGGAGAGATATCAGATCGAAAAAGAGTGAATTTGTTTCGTTATACGCCTTTTAAAGATGCAATGTGCTTTTATTCGATGTATGGCGATAGAGAATATATGGGTGGGAATAATAGTAAAATAATAGAAATAGATAATGCGAAAAATGCTAGTGATGTGGTAAAGGGAATAAATACATATATGGAATCGGAGAATTGGGCAAGACCATTACTATATATTAAAGTGCATACTGATTTAAATAAAAAGTATGTCTATATGGTAACATGGTAACATTTTTACGAGAATATATGGGTAAGGAAAAAGGTTTCACTTTTAATATAAGGGTGAAACCTTTTTTACATTGTAAAGGTTTCAAGTTCTGTTTCAAGATCCTTAATTCGCTTTAACAGATAAAACCTTACCTTTTCATCTGGCGTGTGATCGGCTTCATATTTTAACTTATTTATAGTATTCTGTTTGTTCGCCCATTCTTTTAGAAAGTTTTGTAAATCAGGAGAATTAAAAGAATAGATTACAAAGTGCCGTCTGTAACACAAAAAATTGTGTACAGATGGCACTTTGTGTTATACTCTGAATACGAAAGATATATCTATATTTTTGGAACGACAAATCACACAAAGCGTGGTTTCGTTTTGTTTCAATGTCCGAAAATAAAAGAACAGACTACAGAAAGAGAGAAATAAAGGAATGCAGTACCACGGAGGAGATATATACCGCAATCAGATAAGACTGGATTTTTCGGTGAACACCAATCCGCTTGGAATGCCGGACTCGGTAAGGGAAGCACTTCATCAGGCGGTGGAGGAGGCGGAACATTACCCGGATATCCATGCACAGGAACTTGCAAATGCAGTTGCAGAACAGCTGCGGATATCAGAGAAAAAGCTTGTGTTTGGAAATGGTGCGTCAGAATTGTTCCATGCCGTTTTACACGCAGTAAAACCATCGAAAATACTGATCCCGGTGCCGTCCTTTTTAGGATATGAAGAGGCGGCAAAGGCGCTGGACTGTGAAGTTATTTTTTATGAGATGAAAAAAGAGGAAAAATTCTGCCTGACCGAACGGATTCTTGATGCGTTAGACGAGAGCATTTCTCTGGTATTTCTGGCAAATCCAAATAATCCGGTCGGAAATCTGGTTGAGCCGGAACTGATATTTAAAATTGCAGAAAAATGCAGACAATGTGACATTACACTGGTGCTGGATGAGTGTTTTATGGAACTGACCGGAAAAGAACAGAAATATTCCTTTTTAAGTTATTTAGAAGAATTTCCGAATGTGGTCGTGGTGCGTGCATTTACCAAATTATATGCGATTCCGGGGGTGCGGCTTGGGTATCTGGTCTGTGAACAGACTCTGGCGGAAAAGATCAGATTGCAGCTGCCGGAGTGGAATCTTTCGGTATTCGCCCAGAGGGCAGGAGTCGCTGCAATCAAAGAGCAGGGATATGTTGCACGCACTGTGACCTGTATACAGACGCAAAGGCTGTTTTTGCGTGAAGAATTAAAGGCGGCAGGATGCATTGTGTATGATTCCGATGCAGATTATCTGTTGTTTTACAGTGAAAAAAAGCTGGATGAACTTTTTTTACAGCGCGGCATTTTGATCCGTGACTGTAGTAATTTCCGGGGACTCCAGAGAGGTTATTACCGGATTGCGGTAAAATCGGAAGAACAGAACCGGATATTTGCTGAGGTGCTAAGGGAAATCCATGGAAATGCGCAGGCAGTAGAATGCATTGACCGGATGAAAGAGAAGTCAGAAGAACGAATTGACAGAGTAAAAGAGGATTCGAAAGAGCAAAGTGATAGAGCAAAAAGGCAGGAGTGCGCCGATAAAGTTGGAACAACAGCCCAACTGGTACACAAAACAGGCGCAGTAGAATTTGTACTGCCGGGAGAGATCGAGGGGCGCAGTTTTGCAATTATCACAAAAGAACTGGAAGAACGTGGTATTGTGATCCCGAAAGAGCAGGAGCCGGTGACAAAAAGAGTGATCCACACGAGTGCGGATTTCGGATATGCAGATACACTTACTTTTTCGGAGAATGCAGTGGAGATTGCAAAACACCTGATCCGCACAGGAGCGGATATCGTGACAGACACAAATATGGCGCTCTCCGGTGTCAACAAAAAAGTGCTTGAGGCACATGGTGGAATGGCGCGTTGTTTTATGGCGGACGAGGAGGTTGCAGGAGAGGCAAAAGAACGCAAGGTGACAAGGGCGGTCATTTCCATGGAACATGCAGCAAAACTGGACAAGCCGGTCATATTTGCCATCGGCAACGCACCAACGGCACTGATCCGTTTGTATGAGCTGATTTGTGATGGAATTTACCGTCCTGCATTTATCATCGGAGTTCCGGTCGGATTCGTCAATGTGGAGGTGGCAAAGGAAATGATCCTGCACACAGATGTGCCATGTATCGTGAACCGGGGAAGAAAAGGAGGCAGCAATGTGGCTGCTGCGATCTGTAATGCACTTTTGTATGAAGTGCGGCGGGAGGATGCAGCGAAAAAGGTGGATTGATATTTACAAATGGAAATGGAGATACCTATGCGTTACGGATTTACGACCGGAAGCTGTGCGGCAGCGGCGGCAAAAGCGGCGGCATATATGCTGATCACCGGAAAAATAAAAAATGAGATAGAGATCGAGACGCCAAAAGGGATTCGGTATCATGCTGAAATCACGGATATCCGGCGAAGTGAAACTGCAGTGAGCTGTGCCGTGATCAAAGATGGCGGAGATGATCCTGACATTACGACGGGCGCACATATCGTGGCAGAGGTTTCAAGGATTGACGGCGGCATACAGCAAAAAGAACCGTCCGTGCATCGGCAAAAGAGTACGATGGATGGCAGCATGCAGCAAAAAGGGCAGTCCGCGCATTTACAGAGAATCGTAATCGACGGGGGATATGGTGTCGGACGTGTTACAAAACCGGGATTAGACCAGCCGGTCGGAAATGCAGCCATCAATCATGTGCCGCGTGAGATGATCGAAAAAGAGGTGCGGGAAGTCTGTGCGCTCACGGATGAAACGGCAGATCTTCTGGTGGAAATTTCCGTGCCGGAGGGGGAGACGCTTGCGGCACAGACGTTTAATCCGAGACTTGGCATCACAGGCGGAATCTCCATCCTTGGGACGAGCGGTATTGTGGAGCCGATGAGCAGCAGGGCACTGCTTGAAACAATCCGGGTAGAGTTAAATCAGAAGCGTGCCATGGGGTATTCCATTGTGGCAGTCTCACCGGGAAATTACGGACTGGATTATATGAAACGGACTTATGGTTATGATCTCGATAAGAGTGTAAAATGCAGTAATTTTATCGGAGATACGATCGATATGGCGGTGGAAAATGGATTTGAAGCCATGCTTCTGACCGGTCATATCGGCAAGCTGATAAAAGTCGCCGGCGGCATCATGAACACACACTCGCAGGAAGGAGACTGCCGGATGGAACTGATCACGTCATCTGCTCTGTCAGCGGGTGCCGATGCAGATACGGCACGTCAGATCCTTTCCTGCGTGACAACGGAAGAGGCGGTTAATGTGTTGAAAAAAGCCGGATTGTGCGAAAAGACGATGGAACTGATCATGCAAAAGATAATGTTTTACCTGAATAAAAGAGCCGCAGGGAAAATTGCGGTCGCGTGTATTTTGTATTCCAACGAGCACGGAGGACTTGGAGAGAGTGCAGGGGCGGCAGAGCTGCTTGCGAGACTGAAGGAGGAGAAAAGATGATTTATTTTGCAGGTGCCGGCTGTGGGGCGGCGGATCTGATCACGGTGCGTGGAATGAAACTGTTAGAAAAGGCGGATGTGGTGATCTATGCAGGATCACTGGTAAATCCGGAGCTGCTTTCCTATACCAAAGAGGCATGTGAGATATATAATAGTGCCACGATGACGTTAGAGGAAGTGATCGAAGTGATGAGAAAGGCAGAGTCGGAGAGCAAGATGGTAGTGCGCCTGCATACCGGGGAGCCAAGTCTTTACGGCGCAGTCAGGGAGCAGATGGACTGTCTCGATGAACTTGGAATTTCTTATGAGAGCTGTCCGGGAGTTTCCGCCTGCTTTGGTGCAGCTGCATCTCTGCAGATCGAATATACACTGCCGGAGGTCTCACAGAGCCTTATTATTACCCGTATGGCAGGAAAAACATCGGTGCCGGAAAAAGAGAGTATCGAGAGTTTTGCAGCACATCAGGCATCCATGGCGATCTACTTAAGTACCGGTATGTTAGAGGAACTTTCCAGACGTCTTGTGGCAGGTGGGTATACGAAAGACACCCCGGCAGCGTTAGTGTATAAGGCGAGCTGGCCGGAAGAAGAAGCATACCTGTGTACAGTGGAAACATTGCCGTTAGTTGCAAAGAAACATAATATTACGAAAACAGCACTGGTTCTGGTGGGAAATGTTCTTGCAAATAAACGCTGCGCGCGCTCAAAACTGTATGCGCCGGATTTTGAAACGGAATTCCGTAAAAAGAAGGAGTAACACATGCAGATCGATATCATGAGTTTTACCAGGCGCGGGATAGAACTCTCGGCAAAGATACGGGAATGTCTGTATTCGTGTGGGAAAGGGTACGAAGTGTGTCTGTATACAAAGTATGGCAGATATCAGGAAATATCAGATGCAGAGATACAGACTGAGTGGATCCGGGAACACAATCGTGCCAATGGCAAAAATCCGGTTTATGTCAAAGAAAGCATCTACGACTGGATGCGCGCGCGTTTCGAACAAAACAGAAATGGGAAAAAGACAGCAGTCATCTGGATCGGCGCATGCGGAATCGCGGTGCGCGCCATGGCACCTTCTCTGCGTGATAAACTGACAGACATCCCGGTTCTGGTGGTGGACGAGGCGGGACAGTTTGTTATCCCGGTTTTGTCCGGACATTATGGCGGAGCAAATGAACTTGCAGGACTGCTTGCAAAACGGATCGGTGCAGTGCCTGTCATAACAACGGCAACCGATGTCAATCATGCGTTTGCCGTGGATGTTTTTGCGAAAGAAAATGGACTTTTCATACAGAATAAAGAGGAAATTGCAGGAATTTCGTCGAAAATTCTCGATGGAAAGAAGATTATGATAATGACAGGCGGGCGGGTGGAAGGAGAGATACCAAAATCGGTACTGATATCTGACATAACAACATGTGAAGAAAATCCGCCACAAAAGTGGTCGGTGAAAAAAGAACAGGACCATATATCTATGCCGGATGTTGTGATTTCTGCAAGGTATCCGGTAAAAAATATTCCAAAGAGTCAGGTCATAGATGAACAGGTGGATGTTAAAACGCATACAGATCCGCTCTGGCTGATCCCCCGCACCATCATCCTTGGCATGGGCTGTAAAAAGGGAAAATCCTGTGAGGAGATCGGGCAGTTTGTCTTAGAGACATTAGAACAGGAACAGATATCCATACAGGCAGTTACAGCGCTTGCCACGATCGATCTGAAAAAAGAAGAACCGGGATTTTTAGAATTTGTAAAAAAATATGGGCTGGACTTTCTGACGTATCCGAAAGAAGTCTTAAAAGAAGTGCCGGGAACCTTCAGCGGTTCGGCATTTGTGTCACAGACAGTCGGCGTGGACAATGTGTGTGAACGCGCAGCGCTTGCAGCATGCAGGAAAGAAGATAAAGAGAAAATAAAGCAGCCTGGATGTGGCAGTGAGGGAAAAGAAAAATCGTATATGCAGCAAAATTGTGACAGCAGGGAAAATCAGAAAAAAATGTTAGTACAGGGCAGGTTACTGCTCAAAAAGAAGGCAAAAGACGGAATGACGCTTGCGATAGCTGAGCGGGAATGGAGTGTAAGATTTGATGAAACATAAAATATATATTGTGGGAATGGGACCGGGAGAAGAAGCAATGATGACGATGCAGGCGTATGATACACTGCTGGCATGCGATACGATCATCGGCTATCAGGTTTATTTAAAACTGTTAGGCGAAGCATTTGCGGAAAAAGAGCAGCTTTCTACACCGATGAAGCAGGAGCGGGAGCGCTGCATCCTCTGTTTTGAGAAGGCGAGGGAAGGGAAAAAAGTATCCCTGATCTGCAGTGGGGATGCGGGGGTCTATGGAATGGCATCTTTGATGTATGAGATCGGGGAAAGTTACCCGGACTGTGAACTTAGTGTCGTGCCGGGCGTCACCGCTGCACTCAGCGGGGCTGCGTGCCTTGGAGCACCATTAAACCATGATTTCTGCGTAATCAGCTTAAGTGACTTACTGACGCCGTGGGAAAAAATAGAAAAACGTTTAAGAGCGGCGGCGGATGGGGATTTTGCGATTGCGATCTACAACCCGTCCAGCAGAAAACGTGCGGACTATCTGATGCGTGCCTGTGATATTCTGTTAGAGACAGTTGAGGAGACACGCCCGTGCGGATATGTGGAAAATATCGGAAGAGATGAGTCAAAAATGGAACTTTGCACGTTAAAAGAATTGCGGGATCGTCAGGTCAACATGTTTACGACCGTGTTTATCGGTAATTCAGAAACAAAGATCATAGACGGACATCTCGTCACTAAAAGAGGATATCATATATGAAACGGATATTGATTTTTTCCGGCACCACAGAGGGCAGACAGTTAGCGGATATCTTAGATGCATCCGGGATCTGCGCGGATGTCTGTGTCGCCACGGGATATGGGCATGAGGTCATGACCGAGGGGCAGTATCGGAATATTTACACCGGAAGACTTACGGAAGAAGAAATGAAAGAATTCATGCAAAAGGGAGACTATGCTGCAATCGTTGATGCAACGCATCCCTATGCGGTCGTGGTTTCTTCTAATATCAGGCAGGCGTCCGCACAGGCAGGACTTCCGTATTATCGTCTGCGGCGGACACTGCAGTCGGCTGGAGATGACAGCGATGTAATTTATGTAAAGTCACAGCAGGAATGTGTCCGCGCGTTAGAGCAGACCAGTGGAAATATTCTTCTTACAACGGGAAGTAAGGAACTGCACTGTTACTGCGAAAATGAGACATTGAGGGAGCGGCTGTTTGTCCGTGTCCTGCCAGGGACAGAGAGCATAGAGATCTGTCATAAAAACGGCATTTTAGGGAGACAGATCATTGCCATGCAGGGCCCGTTTTCCGAGGAAATGAACCTTGCACTTCTCCATCAGTATCAGATCCGTTATATGGTCACAAAAGAGAGCGGTGCGTCCGGTGGATTTTCAGAGAAGATCAGTGCCGCGAAAAAGGCAGGGGTATCAGTATTTGTGATCGAAAACCCGGAGGCGGAGAACGGGGAGCAAAAGGAAAACCTAGAGGAAATTCTTCAGGAAATAGAACGTTTGACCGGTAAACACATTCGAAGAAAACAGATGCAGGTATCTCTTGTCGGGATCGGCATGGGAAATACAAAACTGATCACAGAGGAAGCGGCGGAGCGTATAAAAGGCGCAGATCTGTTATTCGGGGCAAAAAGACTGCTGGATGCGGTGCCGGCGCAATGGAATGTAGCTGCGGAACGACTGCCGTATTATCTGGCAAAAGACATTCTTCCATGCCTTGATGATGCAGGTGAAAAAAGTGGGAAAGCCATTTTCCATGCAATCATTTTATTTTCCGGCGATACCGGATTCTACAGCGGCGCAGAAAAAATGATGCAGGCATTGCAGGGCAGGGAGAACACGGAGGTGTCCGTCTGTCCTGGGATTTCCTCGGTTTCTTATCTGGCTGCGCGCAGTGGTAACAGCTGGCAGGATGCTAAAATCGTCAGCCTGCATGGGACAGACCAGATGGAGCGTTTGATAAAAAAGGCAGGGATGAGAGAAAAAGTGTTTGTTATTACATCCGGTGTTTCGGATGTCCGCGAAATCGGGAAGCGGCTGATCGAATGTGGATTAAAAGAGACGACTGTGACGGTCGGATATGCGCTGTCCTATCCGGCGGAACAGATAAAAACATTGTCTCCGGAAGAATGTATGCAGCTTACCGACGAGGGACTTTATACCTGTCTGATCCAGAATCAGAGGATTTCGGGAGAAAAAAAGAATTCTGATCCAAAATTCCTGACGCATGGTCTGCCGGATGACGCATTTTGCCGGGATAAGGTGCCGATGACAAAGGAGGAAGTCCGGGAGGCGGCAATCTGTAAAATGCACCTGACACCCGACGCGGTGGTTTATGATATCGGAAGCGGGACAGGCTCAATCGCGGTCGAGATGGCAAGGCTGTCAGACAATCTTACCGTCTATGCCATTGAGCGAAAACAGGAGGCTGTCGCACTGATCGAAAAGAACTGCACAAAGTATGGACTTGCCAATGTAAAAGTGATCTGTGGGGAGGCACCCGGGGCACTTACAGGGCTTCCGGTTCCAACTCATGCATTTATCGGTGGAAGCAATGGCAGTTTAAAGGAGATATTAACGGATTTATACCGGAAAAATCCGCGTATGCGTGTGGTAGTGACGGCAATTACGTTAGAGACGGTTGGGGCTGTTTCTTCTATATTAAATGAGTTTCCGGTGGAACAGGAAGAAATCATCCAGATGTCAGTCAGCCGTGCGAAAAAGGCGGGACGTTACCATCTGATGCAGGCGGAAAATCCGGTGTTTATCCTGTCGTTTTATTTTGCAGGAGAGACGGAGTCATGAGGACACCAAGAATACTGATTGGCGCGACAGGAAGTGGAAGCGGAAAGACTACGATCACCTGTGCACTGCTTGAAATATTAAAAAGACAGGGGAAAAAAGTACAGGCATTTAAGTGTGGACCAGATTATATCGATCCGATGTTTCACCGCACGGTACTTGGAATACCATCGAAAAATCTGGATACGTTTTTTACCGGGGAGAAAATGACGGCAGAACTGTTTATGGAGTCTGCAGTAAATGCAGATATCTCTGTGATGGAAGGCGTAATGGGACTGTATGACGGGTTAGGCGGGATCCGGAAAGAAGGATCTGCCTATGACCTTGCGACGGTGACAGACACGCCGGTCATTTTAGTCATCGATGCGCACGGAATGGGGAGGAGCATTCTTCCGCTGATCGCCGGTTTTCTTTCCTATGATACGATTCATCTGATCCGTGGAATTATTTTAAACCGCACCTCCGGCGCATTTTTTGAGACGATACGGCCGGAGATCGAGAAGAGTTTTCCGGTAGAAGTTCTTGGATATTTTCCAAACCAGAAGGAGATTCTTTTAGAGAGCAGACATTTGGGACTTAAACGCCCGGAAGAAGTAGAAAAGATGGCGGAACTGCTGGCAAAAACGGCGGATATGTTAGAAAAGACCGTCGATATAGACAGGCTTTTCGCAATCGCGGAGGGGGCATCAGAACTGCCGGAAGGCAGCACATTAGAAAAAGACAGTTACGGTAAGCAGAAAGTACATTTGCAAAAAAGCGGAAAAAGACCCGTGATTGCCGTGGCACGCGATGAAGCGTTCTGTTTTTATTATGAGGACAACTTAAAGGCACTTGAAAAAGCCGGCGCAGAGATTGTATTTTTTTCACCGCTTCATGATGGAAGTGTGCCAAAAGAAGCGGACGGTCTATTGCTTCCGGGAGGGTACCCTGAACTCTATGCGAAAGAATTATCTGAAAATAAGACGATGCTTGCGGATATCAGGGAAAAGGCGGAACTCGCGATGCCGATCGTTGCTGAGTGTGGCGGATTTATGTATCTGCATCAGACGATGGAAGATACAGAGCATCATGTTTATGAGATGGCAGGCGTTGTGCCGGGAGACTGCTTTTACACAGGGAAACTGGTTCGTTTCGGGTACATCGAACTTACGGAAAAAGAATCAAACTTTCTGCCGGAAAATGGCAGCATAAAAGGGCATGAATTTCATTATTTCGACAGTACCGCAAACGGTGATGACTGTGTGGCATTAAAACCGGTAAGTGGGAAAAAATATGACTGTGTTTTTGATAAAAATTCATGCTTTGTGGGATTTCCGCATCTTTATTATCCATCTGCGCCGCAATTTGTGGAAAATTTTGTAAAAAAAGCAAAAAATTATGCGGACAGGTCAGAAGTAAATAGCTAAGGAAGCATTTTAATGCAGCAGGATAAATAAATTGTTGTGAAATACAAAAAATATGAAGTGAAAACACAGGAACAGAATTTAAGTAAAAACAGGGGAATACAACCGTGAAAAATACAGAAAAAACAGGGATACTCTACGGAATCGGCGTCGGACCTGGTGACCCGGAGCTGGTCACATTAAAAGCGGTACGGATCGTTGGAGAGTGCGATACCGTGATACTCCCGGCAAAAAGCAAAGAGGACTGCATCGCCTACGGAATCATGAAAGAGGCATGTGGGAAAATTGCAGAAAAAGAATTGATATGTATGCCCTTTCCGATGACAAAGGATGAGAGCAGACTTACTGCGGCGCATGAGCAGATCTGTCTTGAGATAAAAAAATTGTTAGATAACGGCAGACAGGTGGCTTTTTTGACGATCGGAGATCCGACGGTTTACTCCACTTACCAGTATATCCATAAACGTGTGGTAAAAGGCGGCTATGAGGCACATATCGTAAACGGAGTCCCGTCTTTTTGTGCGGCGGCGGGGGCACTTGGAATATCGTTAGCGGACAATAAAGAAGAGATCCATGTGATACCGGCATCCTATGAGATAGGAAAAACAGCAGAATTTTCCGGAACCAGAATTTATATGAAGTCCGGGAAGAAATTAGGAGAATTAAAGCAGATGCTGCAAAAACAGCAAAAAGATAGCAGACTGGAAGTGTATTCGGTAGAAAACTGTGGTATGATGAATGAAAAAATAACCACAGAGGTGGAAAAGTTAGATGATACCTCCGGTTATCTTACCATTGTGATCGTAAAGGAGCATTGACCTTGGAAAATTCCTATCGTTATTTTGAAAACAGGGCATGTAAATATTATCCGTGTCATGAGGTGGAAAATGATGAGATGAACTGCCTGTTCTGTTTTTGTCCGCTGTATGAGAGAGAACACTGTCCGGGCAATCCGGAATATATTAACAGTAAGGGCAGAGTCATCAAATCCTGCATGCACTGCACATTTCCCCACGAAGCGGAAAATTATGATATTATCATGCAGTTTTTAAAAAAGAAAGCAGAGACGGAAAAATAAGTGACAGAAGAGAAATTTATTCATACTAATTTAAAAAACGAACTGACACACGATTTCCTTGTGGAAATTTTAAAGCATTACCATTATGAGCAAAAAGATATGGAAATGCTAAAGGAAGTTGCAGGGGAACTGCGCGAATGCCTTGCCGGGGAGGAAGGATTTTACTGCATGACGAGGCGTCAGTGTGAACAGATCCTGAATCTGTGCAGAGAAGAAAATTATGCAATCGGGATATTTACGCTGGGGAGCAGGGTAGATGAGCTCGAGAACCGTTATAGCAGCACAGAGCGTTTAAGAGAAGCATATGCAGTTGAGACGATCTGCTGGGAGCTTTTGCGGAAAGGATATGACATGTTTCAGAGGTGGGCAGAGGCACATTTGAAACAGCGCCTTGAATCTTATCATTTTTTTGGCTCGGAGGAGGGGCTTCCTTTTGAAAAAATGGCACAGCTTTTAGCAGAGATGGGACAGAATCGGATTACCTGCAATCAGGCATACTGCATGGAACCCAAAAAAAGCGTGATGTTTTTAGCGGAATTTTCCGGTGGAAGTCTGAAAGTGGAATCTAAGCGGAATTTCCGGGAAAAATCCGGGAAAAGTTCCGGTGCAGGAGTAAAATGGAATGCTGCTGAAACAGAAAAATGTGGTGACAAAAGTACCGGAATCTGTGCATCCTGCAGCAATAAAGAATGTGCTTATCGAAGATAAAAAGATTGTTTTTTATAAAAAACATCCGAAAAACGTAGTAACAAATTTGGCAATTATTTCAAAAAACATCCGAAAAAACGGGTGTTTTTTTGTTTACCTGGTCAGTTCTACTTTATTCGAACATAATTTCGGATGGATGAATGGCTGATAAAAAACAGGACACATATCAAAAAATTGAGTAAAAATAAGCAAATTTTTTTTCGGGAAAACATGTATAAAAAATTTGACTTTTGGATATAACCTAAGTATGATATGTGCCTGTATCAAATGACGGCATTCGTCATGTTGACATATATGTATCATTCTTGAGGAAAGGAGCAAAATGAGAAAGAGAATATTGGGCGCGGCAGTGCTGTTTAGTTTTATCGTCAGTCTGACTGCAGCATCCAACATGAAAGAAGACGTAAAGATCAAAGAAGTTCCGGCAATGGAGGGACTTGCAGCAGGATCAATACGTTTTGCACATTCATTTACGCCAGAATCAGATGAAAAAACAGGAATCGAAAAAAAAGAAAGTATGATAGTAACATCTGCATATGATGATGATCTGATGCAGGAAAAAATAAGAACCACAAAAGAAACACAGATGGAGGAAACTGCACAGGCGGTGCAGGAAACTCCGGCAGAGCAGAATGCACAAACAGTGCAGGAAGCTCCGGCAGAGCAGGATGCACAAATCGTGCAGGAGACTCAGGCGGCACCGGCCACACCGGAAAACCGCTGGCATATCACTTTATCGCCGGATGAAACAGAGCTGCTTGCCAGGATCGTCTGGTTAGAATCACAGGGAGAACCGGTGAAAGGACAGCAGGCGGTTGTGGAGGTTGTGTTTAACCGTATGAGAAGTGATGTGTATCCGGATACACTTTATGAGGTTTTAAGCCAGAAAAATCCGGTACAGTTCTGTTCTTTTAAAAACAGGGACAGGGCAAAACCGACACAGAAGGAATATGACTCCATCCAGCAGGTGCTGGACGGAAAAACCAGAATATTAAGAGATGATACAATGTATTTTTCCACATTTCCGCTGACGGAACATGTGGAGGTCAAAATTGGTGGGCATTATTTTTGCTATTAGCACAACGGAAAAAGAACGGAACGGTCATGAAAATTTTTCAGACCGGGAAGTTCTTTTTTTGATATTAGAAATTGACTTCCCTCTGCGGAGAAATTATACTGATTCTTGGCACCGGAATGTCTGGGGAACGCGCATTCGATTGTTTATTGTTCCTGATGACAGTGTGTTTAGAACGTGTACAATTTATTATAGAGTGAATTTTCAGCAAAAAAACAAGAATGGAGTTTCCATGGGAGATACAAGAAAAGAAGAAGCGGAGTTTAGTCTTCGCAAAAAATATCATAAGACAATATTTTCACGTTTTGCAAGAGCAATCAACACCTACCGGTTAGTGGAAGACGGCGATCATGTTGCAGTCTGTATTGCACAGGGCGGGAATGGACTGATCCTTGCAAAATGTTTTCAGGAGATAAAACGCCACAGAAAGATTGATTTCGAGGTGGATTTTTTTTCATTCGAAGAGGAGAATAACGGAAAATTTATCCGGATTGCAGAAGAGACTGGTATTCCGGTGCAAAAACTCCACTCTGTGGATGACGTAAAAAACTCCGGCTGTAATAAGTTAGCGGTGGCAGACTGCTATGAGGATGTGATAGAAATGATACTTACGGGCGTACTGTATAGGGGAGAAATCAGTACTCTGATGCCAAAAGAAAAGGAGCGTGACTTTGGCGGCATAGAGGTTATCCGCCCGTTTTATCTGGTGCATAAGCAGGATCTGAAAGAATGGAATATGGAGTTTGGAATGGTAACAGGAACGAAAGAGGACTTTTCAGACCAGCAGGAAGAAGTAAAACGTCTGCTGGAGGAATTTGAAAACATAAATCCCGGAATTGCGGCAAATATCTTTAAAAGTGTGGAAAATGTAAATTTAAATACTGTGATTGCATATCATACAGGTATGGGACTTCACAGTTTTCTGGAAGATTACGAATAGTAACAAAAATAGGACTTTAGATACAGTTTATTTTGGTTTTCTATTTAAAACAGGAAATAAAACTGTTATAATAAAAAACAGGTTTCATAAAATCAGAGCAGCACAGAATGGGGATTACTATGGAAAAACAGCGGGCAATTTTGGAGAGCGTTATAAAAGAAGAAATTGATTTTATTTCATATGTAGATCTGGCAGACGGGATGGTGCATACCATCGTTACCAATGAGGATGCGGATGTTATGCCGCCAATAGATGGAGATTATCAGAAAGTCAATGATATGGCAATTCCAGAGTATGTACATCCGGAAGACAGAGAGAGGTGCGGAAGAGAGTTTAGGCTGGAGCATCTGCAGGAAAATTTACAGAAAAAAGAACATCTGGTCATCAATTACCGTTTGTTGTGCGGCGGGGAATACCGTCGGAAATCAATGAATATCCACTATTATGACAAGACAAAAATGACCCTTGTTTTTGTGCGCAGAGATGTTACGGATAATTATGAAGAAGAACAGAATCGCCAGAGAGAGATTTATGATGCAATGCTGGCGGCAAAGCGTGCGGATCGTTCCAAGAGTGAATTTTTAGAGCGCATGAGCCATGAAATCCGTACGCCCCTTAATTCAATTATCGGACTTTCCTATCTGAGCAGGGCAAATCTTGGCGATGAAAAAAAGGTTCTGGAAAATTTTGACAAGATTGAGATGTCGGCACAGTTTCTGCGTTCCTGTATGGATGATATTTTAAACCTTTCGCTCTTAGAGAGCGGCCGTGTTGCATTCCATGAGGAAAGTACGGATTTTGAAGCATTCCTCACACATATCGAGAAAGAGTTTTCAGATAAGGCGCAGGAGAAGAAGATTTCTTTTTCTGTACAGAGACGTGGTTCATTTGCGGATCAATATCTGTTTGACCGTGAAAAATTAAATGAGGCGCTGTCAGCGATTTTAGAAAACGCTGTAAAATATACACAGCCGGAGGGAAGCGTATTTTTTATTATAGAGCTTTTTACCAGAGGAGAACAGGAAACGATCTTCCGTTTCGAGATCCGGGATAATGGAATCGGTATGGAACAGAATTTTCTGCCGCACATTTTTGATGCATTTGCACAGGAAGATGACAGAAATACGACGTTAAGCGGTGGAACCGGATTAGGACTTACCATTTCCAAAAATATTATTGATTTTATGGGCGGTAAGATTGATGTGTACAGTGAGAAAGGAAAAGGCTCCGCGTTTGTCGTGACGGTTCCATTAAAGACTGCAAAAGAGGACAGACGGAGGACAGAGCGGACGACTTATCAGGAATATGATTTTTCCGGGAAAAGGGTATTGCTTGTCGAAGATAATGAAATCAATATTGAAATTACAAGAAACATTCTGATACATAAGAATTTTATGGTGGATATCGCTGAGAACGGAAAAGCGGGCGTGGAACAGTTTTTGAAGCATGAACCGGGATATTATGATGTGATCCTGATGGATATCCGGATGCCGGTCATGGATGGACTTGCTGCCACACGCTGTATCCGTGAATCGGATCATGCGGACAGTAAAACGGTACCGATTGTTGCGATGACCGCGAATGTATTTGAGGAGGATGTAAAAAAATCATTTGATGCAGGAATGAATGCCCACTTAAGTAAGCCGGTAGATATTAAACAGATGTATGCTGTTTTAGATGAGCTGATAACTGGTGATGGATTACTTTAAATGAGATGCATAATCTGACAGGTTCTGACCACACTATTGTTTAGGCGAGTCAATGTCAAGACGATATGCCGACGATAGATTTAAAATATGGAGGTGGAACATGAGCCAGTTATCAGAAAAAGAGTTATCCGTGTTAAATGATCTGCTGACCGAGGAGGATCTTCTGATCAAAAAATTCCAGATGCTTGCAGAACACACAGAGGATCAGGAAATCAGTGCAAAATTTACGGAGATTTCCCAGAAACATCAGGGACATTTTAACTCCCTGTATGCACAGTTAAGCTAAGGAATAAGAGAGGGAGGAAGATCATGACTGAGCAGATTTATACAGACAAAGAGATCTTAGCCGATGCACTCACGGCTGAGAAGGCGGCAACAAATAACTATAATGCATTTGCAAATGAATGTGTGCACGACAGTGTGAGGGATGCGATCCTTCACTGTTTAGAGCAGGAACACTGCATCCAGGAAGATGTGTTTAACATGATGCATCAGAGAGGGCTTTATCCGACACCGGATGCCGATGCAAACAAAGTAGAAAATGCAAAACAGAAGTTTTCACAGTGTGTGAAGACAGTGTAAAACAAAACAATAGATCAACGCTTCGCGGGCAGATCTATGATTAGAAATGAAAAGGCGCAGATCCGGTAAGGATCTGCGTCTTTTCTACTTTATGGAAACCGTTTTTTCTTGACAAGCACTTATATATTAGGTTAGACTAACGGGGCAAAGTTAGTTCAGCCTAATAGAAAGAAACAACGGATGGGATACTTTGCGGACAGAAATGTTGTCAGGAATAAAAGCAGAGAGGGCAGATTTGAAAAGATAAGCGGATATGAAAACAGAAACAAAAAAGATACAGGACAAACGCAAAAAGGAGGTAGAGACGGTTTCATCCATGATAGAGATCTACTGCCATGGCAGTCACGGGACAAAACGTGGGGAGCTGTGCGGGCAGTGTGAAAAGTTAAAGGAGTATACGACAGCGCGCACCATGCATTGTCCGTTTATGGAGACAAAGACGTTCTGCAGTGCATGTAAAGTACACTGTTATTCAAAAGAAATGCAGGAAGAAATAAGAAAAGTGATGCGCTATGCAGGACCGAGAATGTTGTTTGTGCATCCGGTACTTGCGATCCGTCATGTGAAAGTGACTTTGCAGAATAAGAGGAAACAGGCGGATTCATAAAAGAAAAGTATCTGTGACAGGATAGAGCGCAAGAATGGAGAATAACATGTTTCATAAGAGACTAATGAAGGAATTTAAGGAGAATCAGAAGTATGTGGCAGGAATGGTCGCCGCACAGTGGGGCTCACTGCTCTGTAATGTGGCGCTGATGTATGCCATCGGCGTTTTTCTGGAAAAACTGCTTCTGGGGAACAAAAACGTTGGAGAGGGAGATATCGCGAAGCTGTTTATTGTCTTTGCGGCAGTTTATATCGGACGTGCAGTGTTTACAGGCATCGGAAGCCGGTTGTCTTTTGCTGCCTCGACGCAGGTGAAAAGAAAGCTGCGAGAGCTTGTCTATGAGAAATTAATGAAGCTCGGCAGCTCTTACCACGCACATTTTGCAACATCTGAGATCGTCCAGATCAGCACGGAGGGCGTGGAGCAGTTAGAGATTTATTTTGGAAAGTATGTGCCGCAGTTTTTCTACAGCCTGCTTGCACCCCTGACACTGTTTTGCATTGTTGGAAGCATGAGCCTCAAAACGGCGGTCGTGCTGCTCCTCTGTGTTCCTTTGATCCCGGTTTCCATCGTTGCCGTGCAGAAGTTTGCGAAAAAGCTTCTGGCAAAGTACTGGGGCAGCTACACGGAACTCGGGGATTCTTTTCTGGAAAATTTACAGGGACTGACCACCTTAAAAATTTATCAGGCGGATGAGCGCTATGCAAAAAAGATGGATGAGGAGGCAGAGCAGTTCCGCAGGGTAACGATGCGTGTGCTGATCATGCAGCTCAATTCCATCAGCATCATGGATCTCGTTGCGTATGGCGGAGCGGGGATCGGGATTGTCTTTAGTGTGCTGGAACTTCGGGCTTTGCATATCACGCTGGCACAATGTATTTTTATCATACTGATCTCAGCAGAATTTTTCCTGCCGCTGCGCCTTTTAGGTTCTTTTTTTCATATCGCGATGAATGGAAATGCGGCTGCGGACAAGATTTTTAAATTGCTCGATGAGCCGCTGCCGCAGTGCGGGACGAATACAAAGATGGAGGGAGACGATATTGTATTTTCCGATGTGTCATTTGCCTACGAACCGGAAAAGCCTGTTTTAAAAGGTATTTCTTTTACGGCAAAAGAGGGTGAGTTTACGGCTCTCGTCGGAGTGTCCGGCTGTGGAAAGAGTACGGCGGCATCTCTGATGATGGGTGAAGGAGATGGTGCAGATATTTTTTCCGGCACAGTCACAGTCGGCGGTGTCAATATCCGCGAAATTGCACCGGATGCACTGTATCAGAAAATTACGGGAGTGCGCCATGACAGTTATCTCTTTGCGGGAACCGTGCGTGAAAATCTCAGTATGGGATGTGCGGATGCAACAGAGGATGAGATGCAAACGGCATTGAAGGCGGTTGACCTCTATGATACGATTTTCGAAAAAGGCGGATTATCGATGGAGATCACGGAGAAAGCATCTAATCTGTCCGGCGGGCAGAAACAGCGTCTTGCGCTTGCGCGGGCACTGCTGCACGACAGTGACATTTACATATTTGATGAGGCAACCTCAAATGTGGACGTGGAGAGCGAGAATAAGATCATGGAGGTTATCCGTGAGCTCGCACATAAGAAAACGGTAATCTTAATTTCCCACCGCCTTGCGAACGTGGTGGATGCAGACCAGATCCTTGTCATGAAAGACGGCGTGATCGAGGAAGCAGGAACTCATGATGAGCTGATGGAGAGAAAGGGATATTACTGCAGCCTTTATGAGACACAGCAGGAATTAGAACGATATGCAAAGGAGGCAGTCTGATGCAGAGAGAAGAGAAAAAAAGGGCACGCAGCGGTGTAAAAGTCATGGCGGGGCTGATCGGTATGATAAAACCGCTGCTTCCGTTTATGTTTGCTGCAATTTTAATGGGATGTGCCGGGAATCTGATGGCGACATTCATCACGATCTTAGGAGGGTTTGGTGTCCGTCAGGTTTTAGGACTCTATCAGGGCATGACGCTTTCACATATTTTTATTTCGATTGCGGTGTTTGCAGTGCTGAGGGGAATCCTGCGCTATGCGGAGCAGGCAAGCAACCACTATATTGCGTTTAAGCTGTTAGCACAGATCCGCCACAAAGTATTTGCCGCGCTGCGGAGACTCTGCCCGGCAAAATTAGACGGCAGTGAAAAGGGAAATCTGATCTCCATTATCACAAGTGATATTGAGCTGCTTGAGGTATTTTATGCGCACACGATCTCCCCGATCGCGATTGCTATACTCACATCTGGCTTTATGGTGTGGTTTATCGGGCGGATTCATCCGGCAGCGGGAGCTCTTGCAGCCGTATTTTATCTGACCGTCGGTGCAGTGATCCCGATCATCAATGGAAAACGCGGCGCTGAGAACGGGCGTATTTACCGTGACAGCTTTGGAAAATTAAATACTGTCGTTCTGGATAACCTGTATGGGCTGGATGAAATTTTGCAGTATGGACAGCAGGAAAAACGTCTGAGAGAAATGAACAGCCAGACAGAACAGTTAGAGCAGAAAAACCAGAAGTTAAAGATGGCAGAAAATATACAGCGCATCGTGACTGACGGAGTGATCCTGATCGCGGGTGTCCTTATGGCAGCAGTCTGCGGGCATTTTGCAGAGCAGGGGACGGTGAGCGCGGATCAGGCAATGGTCGCGGTGATCGCAATGATCAGCTCCTTTGGTCCGACGGCGGCACTTTCCGCACTTTCGAATAACTTACAGCACACACTTGCGAGTGGAAACCGTGTGTTGGACATTTTAGAGGAAGAGCCACTGGTGGAAGATGTTTTGGGCGGAAGTACAGTGTGTGAAGGTGATATATCCTGTGAGCATGTATCTTTTGCATATGAGTCTGCGCTGACAAAAGAGGGGCAAAAAGGAGCACAGGCTGAGTTTACAAAAGAGGATAAAGTGGAAATACAGGCTGAGTATAAAAAAAGTCCAAACGGAGTATTAGAGAACTTTGATCATGTATTTGCCGAACATAAGATCCACGGAATCTTAGGAAAGAGCGGATGCGGCAAATCAACCCTTTTAAAACTTCTGATGCGTTTTTATGAGACATCGGAGGGAGACATCCGTTATGGAAAAACGAATGTCGGTGAGATTTCGACTGCGGCACTGCGCAGCAGCATTTCCTACGTCACACAGGAGACATTCCTGTTTGAGGATACGATCGAAAATAACATCAAAGTTGCAAAAGAGGATGCAAGCAGGGAAGAAGTTGTTGCAGCGGCAAAAAAAGCGGCACTGCATGAATTTATCCTGTCACTGCCGGATGGCTATGACACGAAGTTAGCGGAGTTAGGAGACTCGGTCTCCGGCGGGGAGCGTCAGCGCATCGGTATTGCGCGTGCATTTTTACATGACGGGGACATGATATTTTTGGATGAACCGACCAGCAATATCGACAGTTTAAATGAGGGAATCATTTTAAGAAGTCTTGACAGGGAAAAAGAAAATAAAACAATTCTTCTGGTATCGCATCGGAAATCTACGATGGCGATTGCAGATGACGTAGTGGCAATGTAAGAGGGGGAGTATCATTTCACAGATCACAGTGGAATGATACTCTTTTGTTACTGTTCACAGGCAGGCATTTTCTGAACTGAAAATGCCGTATGATACAGTGGTGGCAGCAGATTTTGCCGATTTGGAATGCGAAGCATCGGTAAAATCCGTTACTGGAACGAGGTACGAGTGAACAGTAATACTCTTTTATAATATTGCATGATTATGCATAAAATGTTTGAAAAATTGCAGAAGAAACGCTACACTATAAAACGTATGGAAATACAGAAATATGGAAAGTTCTGATTGATTGTTGACAGACAAAAAATCAGTAATGTTTGGAGACCAGCTATGAAAAGTCAACCATAAATTAGTAAAAAATTTCTTTTTCATA
>OBVG01000159.1_pt1 | contig 85340 bp, 84 predicted proteins | sample 1501271 | NCBI WGS metagenome assembly OBVG01 (sample SAMEA2579934, study PRJEB22360) | human gut metagenome | biome: human gut; feature: human-associated habitat; material: faeces | place: Denmark | collected 2008/2010 | reverse complement strand
AGCGCCCGAGGCCTTTCGGGCAGTCCAGCCGGTGCTGCTGCCGGTGCTGGCGGTCATCTTCCTCGTCTGTCTGGTCCCCACCGGCATGGTGTCGCTGGGCAGCATCACCATGGCCGCGGCCTACCCGGTGCTGACGCTGGTGTACAGCCTCATGCGCGGCCTGCCGACCCGGGACGTGGTGGTCTGCACCGTCGGCGCTGCCATCATGGGCGGCATGGTCATCTGGATGCACCGTTCCAACATCCAGCGCATCCGGGACGGCAAGGAGTACCGTTTCGGCCAGAAGCACAAGAGAAGCTAAGCATAAAAAGATGCCCCGCAGGCAGCTCTCGACGAGCGTCCTGCGGGGCATTTTGCTGTTTGGCAGAGTTATTTCGCGTCGGTCTCCAAGAGGGTATCGGTGTTGTCCTCATACGCGGGGTCTTCGATGGCAATGGTCTCTTCCCGTTCAGCAGACTTACGGCTGAGGTGTTTGCGCAGCCGGGCGGAAAATTCATCTTCCGGGATGCCGCTCTGGCTGGGGGAAAGGTCGGGTGCGGGGTGGCCGTCGGGCAGATGAGCGCCGAAGGCCGGCACGAAGAAGAACCTCCGCACGATGAAGATGAGGGCGATGGCGCTCACGCTCAGCAGGTTCTCCAGAGCGGACTCGTGCCCCACCACCATGTGGCGGGCGATGGCGTAGAGCAGCACTTCGAGGCTGGAACCGGGGCTGTGCTTGGCCAGCATCTTGATAAACTCGATGCCGATGACGATGTCCAGCGCCCGCTGTAAGAAGATGCTCACCTCGGCGTCGTTGCCGTCGAACAGCAGGCCGGGCATCCACTGCAGCAGCGGCACCATCGACAGCAGCAGGCCGATGAGGACGAGGCCGGACAACAGGATCTCGAGCAGGGTGGCTGTGCTGATGATCCTGTTGCGCAATTCGGCGCGGCTGTGGCTTTCAACACGGGAATTGGACATGGGCAGGGACCTCTCTTTCAAATTTGGCCGGAAATCTTTTGCAACAGTTCGATTCTATTGTAACAAAAGCGAAAAACGAAGTCAATTTCTCCGGCTGGGAAAGTTGGCCGGCATGAAAAACTGGAATCGAAGACAGACAAAAGGGGCCGTCCGCACCCGGAATGGAGTGCAGACGGCCCCTCTTTGTGCTGAAAAGGCGGCTTAGGCCTCCGCAATGGCTTCGATCTCGCAGAGCACGCCCTTGGGCAGGTCTTTCACGGCCACGCAGCTGCGGGCGGGCTTGGAGGTGAAATACCGGGCGTACACCTCGTTGAAAGCGGCAAAGTCGGCAATGTCGGCCAGGAAGCAGGTGGTCTTGACCACCTTGTCAAAGCCCACGCCGGCAGCTTCGAGGATAGCGCCCACATTGCGGCAGCTCTGGTCAGCCTGTGCGGCGATGCCCTCGGCGACTGCGCCGGTGGCGGGGTCTACCGGGATCTGGCCGGAGGTGAAGACGAGACCGCCCACGGTGTAGCCCTGAGAGTAGGGGCCGATGGCGCCGGGAGCTTTTTCGGTGCGGATGATGTTCATATCGAGTACCTCACATATCATAAATAGGGGAGTCTCCCGCCAAAAGGGGAGCCGATGAAAAAAGTCTACCACCAACGGTCCCCGCCGTCAACGGTCAGCAGGGAACGGCCCCGGAATTTCCGGAAAAAAGGGGATGTAAAATTATTTGGAAAAATCTGCGCAAATCATCTTGACAAGAAATAAACTTTTATGATAAAAATAGAGCATGAAAGTAACATTTTTGCAGAAAAACGCAGGCGCAGCGCAGGCAGGAAAGCCGGCTTTGCGCAGGCGCGTTTCTTTTTTGCAGAAAAAGCGAATTTCTGAACCCTCGGAAGGGGCAGAAAGGATAAGATATGTCGATTTTGGTACAGGATTCAAATAAAACAGCCTGCCGTGCAGCGGAGGCTGGACTGCAGCAGAAAAACTGTGCTGCGCTGGTGCGCCCGGCGGGTACGGGCAAGGGCTGCATCGTGTGGGAGCTGCTGGACGCCCACCCCGAGATGCGCGTGCTCTGGGTGGTGTCCTGCGCTGCCCGTCTGGAGCTGCGCCGCGCCCTGACAAAGCGGCTGGGCCGGACGCTGGGCGGCCGGGTGCGGCTGATGAGCTGTGAGCAGCTGGCCGTGCAGAATGCGCTGGGCTGGGTGGCGCTGGCTGAGTTCCGGCCCGGCCTGCTGGTGCTGGACGGCTGGAGGGAGATGAGCGCAAAGGACTGGACCGACTGTGTCCAGCCCCTGTTCCGCCTCTGCCCGGGGGCAAAGCTGCTGGCTCTGGGGGAGCCGGACACCCCGGGCGACAGCTGCCGCGCCGCCGAGGAGATGCTGGCCGACGCCATCGTGGAGCCGCTGGCGCTGGGCGGGGCGATGGCCGAGGGCCTGCTGCCCATGCCGGCCTCCTATACGGCTCTGCTCTGGCCGCTGGAAGATGGGATGGCCCGCCTCCGTGCTGAGGTGAAGAACCTCCATCTGCCGGGCTGCCCTGACCCCAACGCCGAGAAATATCAGGCTCTGAGCCTCGCCGTAGAAAAGCTTCCGCCGGTGGAACAGCTGCTGGCGCAGTGGCTCCCGGATGCTGCCGGCCGCTGCCTCGTCCTCTGCGAGGATGATGCAGCGACGGCGCAGACCGCAGAGCAGGCCGAGAAGCTGTTTGGTGCAGGAACACATATTTATAAGGATGCAGAAGGCTTTGCGGCCGACGAAGCGGCCACCCTCCGGCTGCTGGTCTGTGCCAACGGCCCGGCGGTGCAGGCTCCTCTGGCCGGGATCTCGGGCGTGGTGCTGGTGCGCCGCAGCGCTGGACCGGCCGCATACCGGCAGATGCTGGCACGCGCCCTTGCAGCCTGCGGCAGTGTGCCGGTGGCAGAGCTGAGCGCGGCCTTTGAGGCGCTGACCTGTGTGCAGCAGCTGCGGAAGGAGTGCAGCGCGGCGGGGGCAGAAGCCTTCCCGCTGGAAGAGCCTCTCTCTGCCTGCCGCCGGGCTTACCGGCAGCTCCGCCGCGCGCTGGACTCCGACTGGGAGCGCTATTATGCCGCCGCAAAGCAGATGACGGCAGAGGGAAAGACGCTGGACGTGCCTCGCTCCTACCGCTTTGGGGGCGTGGCCGTGGGCCGCTGGCTGGAAAACCAGCGCCTTGTCCGGGCCGGAAAGAAAAAGGGACGCCTCACCGCCGGGCAGGCCGCCCGGCTGGACAAGATCGGCATGAACTGGAAAAAGCGGCTCGAGCTGGCGTGGGAGAACGGCTGTGCTTCGGCCCGGCGGTACCGCGGCAGCCACAGCGACCTGCTGGTGCCGGTCCATTATAAGGATAAGGACGGCTTTGCACTGGGCGAGTGGATCGTCTACAACCGCCAGCGCTATCTGAGCGGGAACCTGCCGTCAGACCGCGTCGAGCGCCTCGAGGCACTGGGCATGGTGTGGGACACCGGCAGCATCCTCTGGGAGAAGAGCTATGCCGCCGCCGTCCAGTATTATCTGGAAAATCACACGCTGGAAATTCCCGTCAAGTATGTCACGCCGGACGGCATGGCGCTGGGCGTCTGGCTGGGCAGTCAGCGTGCCGCTTATAAAGAAGGTGTGCTGACCGACGCCCAGATCGAAAAGCTGGAAGCGCTGGAGGTGGACTGGACGAACCGGAACGACCGCAAGTGGCAGACCGCCTACGAGGCCGCCGTGAAGTACCACGCCGCCCACGGGAACCTCGACGTCCCCACCGAGTACACCGACGAAGACGGCATCCTGCTGGGCAAGTGGGTGTCCCGCCAGCGGTACGCATGGCAGAACCCCGAGCGCAGCAGCGCCCGGGTGACGCCGGAGCGGAAAGCCCTGCTGGACGAGCTGGGCATGAACTGGGAAAAGACCGACTCGTGGCAGCACCGCTACGAGCTGGCCGTGGAATACAAAAAGGAGCACGGCAGTCTGGCCGTTCCGGCCCAGTACCGGACGGAGGACGGCATCTGGCTGGGCAGCTGGCTGTCCCGTCAGAAGCAGATGCTGCGGGAGGGCAAAAAGCTCTCCGCCGAGCGCCGCGCGGCCCTGAAAGAGCTGTTCAAGGGCGAAAAAGGCCGACGCCTCAGCGCCCCGGTGCCGCCCGCGTGCAGCGTGCGGGAGCAGAACTGGCTGGACAACTACCAGAGCGCCAGGCTCTACGCCGAGAAGAAGGGCAGTCTCCTCGTGCCTGCCGGATACGTGGACGAGAACGGCTTCCGTCTGGGCGTCTGGATCTCGAACCTCCGGGCTGCCCGCAAGGCCCGGCCCGGCTCGTTCCAGGTGACGCCGGAGCATATCGCTCTGCTGGATTCCATTGGGATGCAGTGGGACGCCCGGGAGGCCAAGTGGGCCGGGGCGTTCCGCCGTGCCGAAGAATACTGCGCCGCCCACGGCGATCTGCTGGTGCCGGTGAACTATAAGACCGAAGACGGCTTCTGCCTCGGCGACTGGGTCCGCCGGATGCGCGAAAACTACGCCTGTGCCGAGAAAAGGCTGACGGCGGAGCGCATCGCAAAGCTCGAAGCGCTGGGCATGGTCTGGGTCGTGCCGCAGGAGGGCTGAGATATTGCATTTTAGGGCGGAGTGTGATATACTTCACCTCGTCTGAATAGAAAACAGCAGGTGCCTGCCGCCGGGGCTTCGTCCCCGGCCGGGAGGGTAAAAGGGAAGCGGGTGCGAGTCCCGCGCGATCTCGTCACTGTGATAAGGGAGTCCGCTGCCTTGGCGCTCAGCGCCGGTCACTGGAGGCTTTGCCTCTGGGAAGGCGGCAGCGGGCGGTGAGCTTTCAGTCAGGAAACCTGCCCGCTGTTGGTACAGGAGCGTCCGGCTCCGGATCACGAGGAATTGGTCGTACCAAAAAGCCCGAACGTTCAAAGGGTCTTTTTGCTGTGCCTTCCGCGCGGTGAAAAGGCTCTTTTTTCGTTTGAGCTGGCCCCCGTTTCGTACCCTTTCTATCGGAAACGTACATTCCACACAACAGAAAGGACTCAAACAATGCGTAAGGCAACCAACAAGAACTGGCAGCGCGTCACCGCCGCTGCCGCCGCACTGGCCCTGTGTGCCGGTGTGCTCACCGGCTGCGGTGCATCTTCTTCCACTGCCGCCGGCAGCACCGCCGCAAGCTCTGCCGCCGCCAGCGAAGTGAGCAGCGAGGAGGCTGATGAAATGGCAGCAAAGAATGTGGCAGACCTCATCGACGCCATCTATGTGCAGGAGCGCAACGAGAACACCGACGCGCAGTGTGAGGCCGCAAAGGCAGCATGGGACGCGCTGACCGACGCTCAGAAGGAGATGGTCGAGGGCGAAGAGGCAAGCCCCGAGTACTTTGGCCGCGACACCGGCGACGCCTCTAAGGACGACGCCCGCAACCAGGACAACATCGGCGACAAGGAGATCCTGGTCGTCAGCTTCGGCACCTCCTTCAACGACAGCCGCGCAGCGGACATCAAGGGCATCGAGGACGCCATCCAGGCCGCATATCCCGACTGGTCTGTCCGCCGTGCCTTCACCGCACAGATCATCATCAACCATATCCAGGCCCGTGACGGCGAGAAGATCGACAACATGGAGCAGGCTCTGGAGCGCGCTGTTGCCAACGGCGTGAAGGATCTGGTCGTCCAGCCCACCCATCTGATGCATGGCGCGGAGTACGACGAGATGATGGAGATGGTGGACAGCTACCGCGATAAGTTTGAGTCCGTCGCCATCGCCGAGCCTCTGCTGGGCGAGGTGGGCAGCGATGCCACCGTCATCAACGCCGACAAGGAAGCTGTCGCCAAGGCCATCACCGCCGAGGCCGTCAAGACCGCCGGTTTCGACAGTCTGGACGCCGCTGCTAAGGACAGCACCGCCTTCGTTTTCATGGGCCACGGCACCTCTCACACCGCAAAGGTGAGCTACACCCAGATGCAGTCTCAGATGAACGCTCTGGGCTACAAGAACGTCTTTATCGGCACCGTCGAGGGTGAGCCTGAGGAGACTGCCTGCGAGAACGTCATCAAGGCTGTCAAGGCCGCCGGTTATACCAAGGTCATCCTGCGTCCCCTGATGGTCGTTGCAGGTGACCACGCCAACAACGATATGGCGGGCGACGACGAGGATTCCTGGAAGAGCCAGTTCGAGGCCTCCGGCGAATTCGATTCTGTCGATTGCCAGATCGCCGGTCTGGGCGAGGTCGCTGACATCCAGCAGCTCTACATCGCACACACCAAGGCCGCTGTCGATTCCCTGAACGGCTGATTCTGATTCTATGATTGCCCGGAAAGGAGTGCCTTTTCGGGCAATTTCTTTTTCGGCCTGCTTTGAATTCGGGCCATTGCGTGTTATAATCTTTTCTGTAAAATAGATACTTCGAGGTATATCATCATGAAACTGAACCATAAATTTGCTCTTCTGCTGGCCGGCGCTGTGCTGGCTGGTTCTCTCACCGGCTGCGGCGCATCCGGCGCCCCGGCCAGCTCTGCCGCTTCCTCCGAGACTGCGGCCTCCTCTGCCGTGAGCGAGGCAGCTTCCGAACCGGCGGCAGAGGCCGCTCTGCCCGACGGCGTCTACACCGCCGACTTTGACACCGACAGCTCCATGTTCCATGCCAACGAGGCCAACGACGGCAAGGGGACCCTGACCGTGAAGGACGGCCAGATGACCTTCCACGTCAGCCTCGTCTCCAAGAAGATCGTCAACCTCTACGTCGGCATGGCCGCTGACGCCGAGGCCCACGAGGGGGACTGGCTCCAGCCCACCACCGACACCGTCACCTACTCCGACGGCCTGTCCGATGAGGTCTATGGCTTCGACATCCCGGTGAAGGCTCTGGACACGGACTTCCAGCTGGCCATCCTCGGCTCCAAGGGCAAGTGGTACGACCATACCGTCCGTGTCGCCAACGCCCAGCCTGCTGCGGCGGAGGCACCTGCCGACGGAACCTACACCTGTGACGTGACCCTCGAGGGCGGCTCTGGCCGCGCCACCGTGGAAAGCCCTGCGGCCCTGACCGTGGCCGACGGCAGGATGACCGCCACCATCGTCTGGTCCAGTCCCAACTACGACTATATGCTGGTGGACGGCGAGAAGTATCTGCCCACCAACACCGAGGGCAACTCTACCTTCGAGATCCCCGTCACTGCTCTCGACACCCCGCTGGATGTGGTGGGCGATACCGTCGCCATGAGCACCCCGCATGAGATCGAGTATACGCTGACCTTTACGCTGAATTAAACCTCTCCGTCATCGCTCCGCGATGCCACCTCTCCTATCGAGGAGAGGCCTTGGCAAAATTGAAAAGTTACCCTCTTCGCCAGAGGCTCCCCTCGGTAGGGGAGCTGTCTGCGAAGCAGACTGAGAGGTTTGATCCCATGAAACGCCGTAATTTCCTGAAAGCCCTGCCTGCCGCCGCCCTCACCCTTGCGGGCTGCGGGCAGCACAAGACCGCCCCGGCCAATACAGCATCCCTCGTGTTCGACCACAGCTATCCGCTGGACTATGCCACCCAGTTTTCCGCCGACTGCTATGAGGGCGGCTATGTGATGATCGACATCCCGGACGCCGGGCGGTTCCTCGTCGTCCCCGAGGGGGCCGCCGAGGTGGACGACCTGCCCGAGGACGTCGTTCTGCTGCGCCAGCCGCTGGACAACATCTACCTCGTCTCCACCTCGGTGATGGACCTCTTCGTCCATCTGGACGCCCTGGACAGCATCGCCCTCTCCGGCACGAAGGCCGAGGGCTGGTATGTGGAAGAGGCCAGACAGGCCATGCAGGAGGGCCGCATCGCCTACGCGGGCAAGTACAGCGCCCCGGACTATGAGCGCATCCTTGCCGCCGGCTGCACCCTCGCCATCGAAAACACCATGGTGCTCCACGACCCCGAGGTCAAGGAGCAGCTGGAAAAGTTCGGCGTGCCGGTCCTCGTGGAGCGCTCGAGCTACGAGAGCGGCCCGCTGGCCCGGATGGAGTGGCTCAAGCTCTACGGCATCCTGCTGAATAAGACTGAGCTGGCGGAAGAGGTCTTTCGCCAGAAGGTGGAGCAGGTGGCCCCCATCCTCGAGCAGGAGAACACCGGCAAGACCGTGGCCTTCTTCTCCATCACCACCAACAACCTCATCACCGTCCGCCGCACCAGCGACTATGTGGCCCAGATGGTGGGGATGGCCGGCGGTGTCTACATCTTCGACGACCTCGAGGGGGAGACGTCGGCCCAGTCCACCATCAAACTGCCGCTGGAGACGTTCTACGCCCGGGCCAAGGACGCCGACGTCCTCATCTACAACAGCACCATCGAGGGCGTGATGGAGACCCGTGACCAGCTCATCGAAAAATGCCCGATGCTGGCGGATTTCAAGGCCGTCCAGTCCGGCGACTGCTGGTGTACGGCCCAGAGCCTCTTTCAGCAGAGCATGGAGCTGGCCGACCTCATCTCGGATATGAACCTCGTCTTCACCGAGGGCTCGCCCGACCCGGACTCCCTCCGTTTCTTACAGCGCATCGTATAAAAAGGAGCTTTGTCATGACCACCACCCGCCGCCTCAGCCTCGCCTACCTCGCCCTCACGGCGGGGGGCGCGGTGCTCTTTGCACTCAATTTGTTCTGGGGCAGTGTGTCCCTGACGCCCGGCGCGGTGGCGGCGGCTCTGCTGGGCCGGGGCGAAGATGCGCTGGCCGTGGGCATCGTGCTCCAGCTCCGCCTGCCCCGGGCGGTCATGGTCGTGCTGCTGGGCGCGGCCCTCTCTGCGGCAGGCTACCTCCTGCAGACCTTCTTCGCCAACCCCATCGCCGGCCCCTTCGTCATGGGCGTGTCCAGCGGCGCAAAGCTGGCAGTGGCCCTGACGATGGTGGTGTTTTTACAGCGGGGGCTGCTCACCGGCTCGGCCACCCTCATCATCGCCGCCTTTGCAGGCTCGATGGCGGCGATGGCCTTTGTGCTGGTGGTGGCCCGGCGGGTGCCGCGGATGAGCATCCTCGTCATCTGCGGCATCATGATCGGTTATATCTGTTCGGCTGTCACCGACATCGTGGTGACCTTTGCTCAGGACTCCAACATCGTCAATCTCCACAACTGGTCGATGGGCAGCTTTTCCGGCATGACCTGGGCCAATGTGGGTGCAGCGGCCTGCGTGGTGCTGCCCGCGCTGGCGGCGGCGTTCCTGCTCTCGAAGCCCATGGCGGCCTACCAGATGGGCGAGAGCTACGCCAGGAGCGTCGGCGTGCCGGTGCGGGCCTTCTCGACGGCCCTCGTGCTGCTTTCCAGCCTGCTTTCCGCCTGCGTGACGGCCTTTGCAGGCCCCATCTCCTTTGTGGGCATCGCGGTGCCGCATCTGGTCAAGAACCTGCTGGGCAGCGCAAAGCCCCTTTATGTTCTGCCGGGCTGCTGTCTGGGCGGGGCAGCGTTCTGTCTGCTCTGCGACCTCATCGCCCGCAGCCTGTTCGCGCCCACGGAGCTGTCCATCAGCTCGGTGACGGCGGTTTTCGGTGCGCCGGTGGTCATCTGGCTGCTGGTGCGCCGCCAGACACAGGAGGGCCGGGAATGAGCGATCCGAAATTCTACTGCCGCGCCGAGGATCTTGCCATCGGCTACGGCAAAACGCCCCTGATGGAGCACATCGGACTCGGCGTCGGGAAGGGGACCATCCTCACCCTTATCGGCCCCAACGGCGCGGGAAAATCCACCCTGCTCAGGACACTGGCAGCGCAGCTGGCCCCCCAGGGGGGCGCTGTGCTGCTGGACGGCAAAAATCTCGCGGACTGCTCCGGCCCGGAGCGCGCCCGCAAAATGGCCCTGATGGTGCCCCACACCCGCCGCACCGAGCTGACCACCTGCTTCGAGATGGCGTCCGCCGGGCGCTACCCCTACACGGGGCGGCTGGGTGTCCTCTCGGCAGAAGATAAGCGCCAGGTCCATGCCGCGCTGGCCCTCGTGGGGGCCGAGGCGCTGGCGGGCCGGGACTTCAACCGCATCAGCGACGGCCAGCGCCAGCGCGTCCTGCTGGCCCGGGCCATCTGCCAGCAGCCGGAGCTGATATTATTGGACGAGCCTACGTCTTTTCTTGACATCAAGGGCAAGGCCGAATTGCTGGCCATCCTGAAAAGCCTCGCCCGGGACAAGAAGATGGCCGTCATCCTGAGCCTCCACGAGCTGGAGCTGGCGCAGAAAGTTTCCGACAAGGTCGTCTGCGTCTCAGCGGCGGGCGTCTCGGACGTCATGACGCCGGAAAAGGCCTTTGCCCGGGAAAACATCTGCAAAATTTATGCTCTGACCGATGAGCAGTACGCATTCCTCTACGGCGAAGAAAAAGCGCCGGAGGAAAAGCGCCCGCTCTTCGAGCACTATGTCCGCAGCGGCCAGAAGCTCCTGCGCTGCGGCTATACCACCGGCACCTGTGCGGCGCTGGGCGCGGCGGGCGCGGCACGGCTGCTGCTCACCGGCCGCACCCCCGAGACGGTGGCCCTCCGCACCCCGAAGGGCATCGTGGTGGAGGTGGAGCCCATCTTCTGCCGCCTGTCCGGCGAGGGGGCCGAGTGCGCCATCCGGAAGGACGGCGGCGACGATGTGGACGTGACCACCGGTCTGCCGGTCATCGCCAGTGTCGCCCTCCGGCCTGAGCTGTCCGGCGAGGTGCGCATCCACGGCGGTGAGGGCGTGGGCCGGGTGACAAAGCCCGGTCTCGACCAGCCCGTGGGCGAAGCTGCCATCAACCACGTCCCCCGGGCCATGATAAAGGAAGCGCTGGAAAAGGAGGCCGAATCTGCCGGGTACGCGGGCGGCTTTGACGTCACCATCTCCATCGAGGGCGGGGCCGAAACGGCGAAGCGCACCTTCAACCCCCACATGGGCGTGGAAGGGGGCCTCAGCGTCCTCGGCACCAGCGGCATCGTCGAGCCCATGAGCCAGCAGGCCATCCTCGACACCATCCAGCTGGAAATGGGGCAGGCGGCGCTTCGGGCGGTCAGCCCCCGGCGGCTCATCCTCGCCCCGGGGAACTACGGCCTCGACTATCTCCACGAGAAGATGCCCGCCCTAAAGAATATCCCCGTGGTCAAGACCTCGAACTTCATCGGGGATACGATGGATATGGCGGCGGCATCCCACTTCGAAGAGGTGGTGCTGGTGGGCCACATCGGCAAGCTGGTCAAACTGGCGGGCGGCGTCATGAACACCCACTCCCGCACGGCCGACTGCCGCACCGAGCTGCTCTGCGCCCACGCCGCCCTCTGCGGCGCGTCCCGGGACGTCTGCGCGGCCCTGATGAACGCGGCCACCACCGACGCCTGCATGGAGATCTTAGACAAAGCAGAGATGAGAGAGCCGGTGCTGTCCAGTCTGCTGGACGCCATCCAGCTCCACCTCGACCGCCGCGCCGCCGGGGCGTTCCGAGTGGGCGCGGTGCTCTTCTCGAATCAATACGGCCCGCTGGGCCAGACCAAGACTGCAAAGGAGCTGCTGGACGAATGGAAAAACGGATAGGCACTTTTTACGGCGTCAGCGTCGGCCCGGGCGACCCGGAGCTCATGACCCTGCAGGCTGTCCGCCGCCTCGAAAGCTGCCCGGTCATCGCCGCGCCCCAGACCCCGAAGGGCGGGATGCTGGCGCTGGACATCGCAAAAGGTGCGGTGGATCTGAGCGGTAAGACCATCCTGCCGCTGCGCTTCGCCATGAGCCTTGACCCGGCGGTGCAGAAAGCCGCCCACATCGAGGCGGCCCGGGCCGTGAAAGAATATCTCGACGCCGGGCAGGATGTCGCCATGCTCAACCTCGGCGACCTGTCCGTCTACGCCACCTTCGGTTATTTACAGGAGATCCTGGAGGCCGAGGGCTGCAAGACCGTGATGCTCCCCGGCGTGACGAGCTTCTGCGCCGCTGCGGCCCGGCTGGGCCAGTCCCTGACGGGCGGCATGGAGCAGCCGCTGACCATCGCCCCGGGACGCTGCGCCACTGAGGTGCTGGCCGCACCGGGCGCGAAAGTGCTGATGAAATCGGGCCGTCAGCTGCCCGAGACGCTGGCCGCGCTGGCCGACGCCGGGCTTCTGAGCCGGAGCGCGATGGTCTGTAACTGCGGCCTGCCGAACGAGGAGGTCTGGCCCGACCTGACCGATTACGACCCGGCCCGGTCGGCGGGCTATTTCGCAACGATTTTGGTGAAGGAGGGGTAAGATATGGTCCATTTTGTAGGAGCCGGGCCGGGTGCGCCCGACCTTATCACCCGGCGGGGCGCGGCCCTGCTGGCCGATGCCGACTGCATCATCTACGCGGGCAGTCTCGTCAACCCGGCCCTGCTGGGGCTGGCGAAGCCCGGCTGTGCCATCTACAACAGCGCGGAAATGACGCTGGAACAGGTGCTGGACACCATCCGCGCCGCCGAAAAGGCCGGAGAAACCACGGTCCGCCTCCACACCGGCGACCCCTGCCTCTACGGGGCCATCCGGGAGCAGATGGACGCACTGGACGCCGACGGCATCCCTTATGACGACACCCCGGGCGTGTCCAGCTTCTGCGGCGCGGCGGCGGCACTCTGTGCCGAGTACACCCTGCCCAACGTGAGCCAGACCGTCATCATCACCCGGATGGAGGGCCGCACTCCTGTCCCTGAGGCCGAACAGCTGGAAAAGCTGGCCGCTCACGGGGCTACCATGGTCATCTTCCTCTCCATCGGGCTGGTGGACAAAGTCCAGCAGGCCCTCCTCGAGAGCGGGGGCTACCGCTCCGATACCCCTGCCGCTGTGGTCTATAAGGCCACCTGGCCCGAGCAGAAGGTGGTGCGCTGCACCGTCTCCACACTGGCCGAGGAGACCCGCAAAAACGGCATCACCAAGACCGCCCTCATCGTCGTAGGCGACTTTCTGGGCGAAAACTACGAGCGCAGCAAGCTCTATGACCCCGCCTTTACCACCGAGTTCCGGCAGGGGACGGAGGCCGGGCAGTGAGCCGGGCATATCTGGCCTTCACCGCAAAGGGCGAGGCGCTGGCCCATCGGCTGGCGGAAGCTCTGCCTGGCAGCGTGAGCCGCTGCGGCGGAGACGTGACCCTGAAAGGCTGGACGGCGGAGCATTTTGCACAGGATGAGGCCCTGATTTTTGTGGGAGCTGTGGGCATCGCGGTGCGGGCCATCGCGCCCCACTGCAAAAGCAAGGCCGCCGACCCGGCGGTGGTGGTCGTGGACGAGGGCGGGAACTTCGCCGTGCCGCTCCTGTCGGGCCATCTGGGCGGTGCCAACGCGCTGGCCCGGGCGCTGGCAAAAGCGTGCGGCGCGGTGCCGGTCATCACGACGGCCACCGACGTCAACGGCCTTTTCGCCGTGGACCTCTGGGCCAAGGCCCAGAACTGCGCTGTCCTTGAGCCGGAGCGCATCAAGCGGGTCAGCGGCGCCCTGCTGGCCGGGCAGACGGTCCGGTACTGGTCGCCGTGGCCGGTGGCGGGGGAGGCCCCCGCCGGAGTGAAAAAGGCTGACGCACCCGAAGCCGCCGACTTCGCCCTGACCCTCACGCCGCAGGGCGGGGCGCTCCACCTCGTCCCCCGCATCGGGGTGCTGGGGGTGGGGTGCCGCCGCGGCACGACGGCCCGCCAGCTGGAAGAAGCCTTCGCGGCGTTCTGTGCCGCGTCCGGCCTCAGCCCGGCGGCGGTCTGCGCAGCCGCCAGCATCGACCTGAAAAAAGATGAGCCGGGGCTTGCAGCGTTCTGCAAAGCCCACGGCTGGACCATCACGTTCTATCCGGCCGACGAGCTGCGGGCCGTGTCGGGACAGTTCACCCCGTCGGCCTTTGTGGCAGGTGTCACCGGCGTGGACAACGTCTGTGAGCGCTCGGCGGTAAAAGCCTCGGGCGGGACGCTCCTTCTGCCCAAAACGGCAGGCGGCGGCGTGACGCTGGCGCTGGCCGTCCGCCCCTTTGCACCCGATTGGAGGACAGAGCAATGAGTGAGAGTAAAAAGACCGTGTTCGTCGTGGGGCTTGGCCCCGGCGGCGGACAGTTTCTGACCGTGCAGGCGCAGAGCGCCTTGCAGCAGGCCGAGGTGTTGTGCGGCTATACGGTCTACATCGACCTTGTGCGCCCCCTCTACCCGGAAAAGGAGTGCTACACCACCGGCATGACCCGGGAGATCGACCGCTGCCGCTGGGCGCTGGACACCGCCCGGGCGGGCCGGGACGTGGCGCTGGTCTGCTCCGGCGACGCCGGGGTCTACGGCATGGCCAGCCCGCTGCTGGAGCTGGCCGAAGAGTACCCGGACGTCAACGTGGAGGTCGTCCCCGGCCTGACCGCCGCCCTCAGCGGCGGGGCGGTGCTGGGTGCGCCGCTGGCCCACGATTTCTGCGTCATCTCGCTGTCGGACCGTCTCACGCCGTGGGAGGTCATCGAAAAGCGTCTGGTCTGCGCCGCCCAGGGCGATTTCGCGCTGGCGCTGTACAATCCCTCGTCCAAGGGCCGCCCGGACTATCTGCGCCGGGCCGTGGACATCCTGCTGGCAAACGGCAAAGCCCCGGACACCCTCTGCGGCTCTGTGCGGAACATCGGCCGGGAAGGGCAGGAAAAGCACATCCTGCCCCTCAGCCAGCTCCGGGATACCGAGGTGGATATGTTCACCACCGTCTTTGTGGGCAACGCCGCCACCCGCGCGCTGAGCGGGCGGATGGTCACGCCGAGGGGGTACCGCCGATGAATGTCGTCGTTTTCAGCGGCACCACCGAGGGGCGGGAGCTTTCCCGCCAGCTGGCGGCGCTGGGCATCGAAGTCACCGTCAGCGTGGCCACCCTGCTGGGGCAGGAAGAGCAGGGGAGCACCCCCGGCGTCACCGTCCGGTGCGGGCGGCTCCTGCCCGATGAGATGGCCGCGCTCTTGGGGGATGCCGCCCTCTGCATCGACGCCACCCACCCTTATGCGGTGGAGGCGACCAAAAACATCAAAGCAGCGGCAGAGAAGGCCGGGGTAGGATACCTCCGCCTGCTGCGCCCGGCCAGTCCGCTGCCGGAAAACTGTCTCGTCTTTGAGAGCGCAAAGCAGGCGGCAGAAGCGCTGGCCGCAGAAGAGGGGAATCTTCTGCTGGCCACCGGGGCCAAGGAGCTGGCGCAGTTCGGGGCCATCCCGTCCGAGCGGCTCTACCCCCGCGTCCTGCCCACGCTGGAAAGCATCGCGGCCTGCGAGGCGGCGAATATCCCCCACCGCAACATCATCGCCATGCAGGGTCCCTTCAGCTTTGCCCTCAATCAGGCCATGATGGAGCAGTTCCATATCCGCTGGCTCGTCACAAAGGACGGCGGCGCAGCCGGAGGCTTCGACGAAAAAGCCGCCGCCGCCTCTGCCGCCGGGGCGCAGCTGGTGGTCATCCGCCGCCCGCCCGAGCAGGGCGAGACGGCTTCCGAGGTGCTGAAACGCTGCAAGGAGATGATAAGATGAACGTGACACTTATCGGCATGGGCTCCGGCCAGCCGGAGAACCTGACCCTTCAGGGCCTGGCCGCACTGCGGCAGGCCGACCTCATCCTGGGCGCACGGCGTCTGCTGGCAGTTCTGCCTGCCGGCTGCACCGAAAACCGCGCCGCCGCCTACCGCCCCGACGAGGTGGCAGAGCTGCTGCAGACCTCCGGCGCAGAGAACGCCGTGCTGGTCTACAGCGGCGACACCGGCTTTTACTCCGGCGCGTCCTCCATGCTGGAAAAGCTGGAGGCCCTCGGCGTCCGCGCCCGGGTGCTGCCCGGCCTTTCCAGCATCCAGCTGCTGGCGGCGGCGCTGGGCCGTCCGTGGCAGGGGTGGAACCTTGTTTCGGCCCATGGCCGCACCTGTGACCCGGTGGCCGAGTGTATGCAGGGCAGACCCACCTTCTTCCTCACCGGCGGCAGCGAAGACCCCGCCACCCTCTGCGCCCAGCTGGCGGCAGAGGGCTTCGGGGACGTACAGGCTGTTGTGGGCCAGTGCCTCGGCACGCCGGAAGAGAAGCTCTTCCGCGGCAGCGTCAAGGAGCTGGCCGCAGGCCGCTTCAACAGCCTGAGCGTCCTTCTCGTGGAGGCGGCGGAGGTGCTGCCCCGCCGCGCCCCGGGCCTGCCCGACGAAGCCTTTGAGCGGGGCGACGTTCCCATGACCAAGCAGGAAGTCCGGGCCGCTGTGCTGGCGAAGCTGGCCGTCCGCCCGGAAGACATCCTGTGGGACGTGGGGGCCGGGACGGGCAGCGTCAGCGTGGAGCTGGCATTGGCCGCGCCCCGGGGCCGGGTCTACGCAGTGGAGTGCAGGCCGGAGGGCTGTGCGCTCATCAAAGCCAACCGCGAAAAATTCAGGACCCGGAACCTCGTCCTCGTGGAGGGGCTTGCCCCCGCCGCCCTTTCGGACCTGCCCGCGCCGGACGCTGTTTTCATCGGCGGCAGCAAGGGCAGCCTTGCCGCCATCGTGGACGCCGCGCTGGATAAGAACCCCGACGCCCGCATCTGCGTGTCGGCCATCGCCCTTGAGACGCTTTCGGCGGCGGTGGCCGCGCTGACGGCCAAAGGCCGGACCGTGCAGGTGAGCCAGATCGCCGTCAGCCGGGCCAAGGCCGTGGGCGGGCTGCATCTCATGATGGCCCAGAACCCCATCTACCTCATCACAGGAGAATGACATGATACAGTTTCTGCTGGCGGCGCCCCGCTCGGGCAGCGGCAAGACCACCATGACCTGCGCCCTGCTCATGGCGCTGAAGCGGCGGGGCTGTGCGCCCTGCGCCTTCAAAAGCGGGCCGGACTACATCGACCCCATGTTCCACCGAGCCGTGCTGGGGGTGGAGAGCCGCAGCCTCGACCTCTATTTTTCTGCGCCCGAGACGGTGCGCACCCTCTACGCGAGGGGTGCCGCCGGACACGGTGCGGCGGTGTGCGAGGGGGCCATGGGCTTTTATGACGGCCTCGGGGGCGTCAGCGACAGGGCCAGTGCGTGGCATCTGGCCGACACGCTGGGCCTGCCGGTGCTGCTGGTGGTGGAGCCAAAGGGTCAGAGCCTGACGCTGGCCGCAGAGCTGAACGGGCTGAAAAACTTCCGCACTCCCAGCCACATCGCAGGCATCCTGCTGAACAACTGCACGGCACGGATGCACGCTCTGCTGGCTCCGATGCTGGAAAAAGAGACGGGTCTGCCGGTGCTGGGCTTTCTGCCGAAACTCCCGGAGGCCGTCATCGGTTCCCGCCATCTGGGCCTCTACACGGCGGCGGAAGTGGAAAATTTACAGCAGAAGCTGGCCCTTCTGGCCGACGCGGCAGAGGAGCACATCGACTGGCCCCGCCTGCTGGCCCTCTGCGAAAAGGAGCCGCCCGCCCTGCCGGTGCAGCCGGAGACGCCTCCGGCTCGTGTCCGCATCGCCGTGGCGCAGGACGAGGCGTTCTGCTTTACCTACGCCGAGACGCTGGAGGCCTTCCGGGACGCCGGGGCAGAGGTGGTCTTTTTCAGCCCCCTCCGCGACACGGCTCTGCCGGAAAACATCGGCGGGCTGTATCTGCCCGGCGGCTACCCGGAACTTCACGCAAAAGAGTTGAGTGAAAATACCTCGCTTCTGCGCGAGATAAAGCAAAAAATCGAGTCCGGTCTGCCCACGGCGGCCGAGTGCGGGGGCTTCCTCTATCTGGGGCAGAGCCTCACGGACGCCGAGGGGCAGAGCTGGCCGATGGCGGGCGTTCTGCCGGGCGAAGCAAAAGATGCCGGACGTCTCGTCCGCTTCGGCTACGCCGCGCTGAGCGCAGACTCGGACAGTCTGCTCTTCCGGGCCGGGGAGAGCTTTCCCATCCACGAATTCCACCACTGGGATTCCACCGCCAACGGCACGGCTCTCGCGGCAAAAAAGCCGGTGGGCGGCGCAGAGTGGCGGTGCGGATTTGTAAACGAGCATTTCTATGCGGGCTTCCCGCATTTGTACTGGGCGGGTACGCCCCTGCCGCAGCGCTTTGCCGCCGCGGCTGAAAATTACAGGAGAGACCATGACTGAGACAGAACTCGCCGCCCTCTGTGCGGCCATCACGCCGCCGGACGAAGCCGCCCGGGCGGCGGCGCACGCCCACTGGGCCAGCCTTGCAAAGCCGCTGGGCGGGCTGGGCGGATTGGAAACGACCATCGAGGACGCCGCCGCCCTCACCGGCAGCGCAAAGCTGGATATTTCCCGCCGGGCGGTGCTGGTGCTCTGCGCCGATAACGGTGTGGTGGCCCAGGGCGTCAGCCAGACCGACAGCAGCGTGACCCGCGCCGTGGCTGAGAACCTCGCCGCCCGCCGCACTAGCGTCTGCCGGATGGCACAGACCGCCCGGTGCGAGGTGGTGCCGGTGGATATGGGCATCGCGGGCGACCCGGTCCCGGGCGTCCTCGACTGCCGCATCGCCCCCGGCACAGCGGACTTCACCCTCGGCCCGGCTATGAGCAGGGCTGAGGCTGTGGAGGCCATCGGCAGGGGCATCCGGCTGGTGCAGGAGCAGAAGAAAGCGGGCGTCGGCCTGCTGGCTACCGGTGAGATGGGCATCGGAAACACCACGACGTCCAGCGCCGTGGCCGCTGTGCTGCTGGGCCAGCCCGTCGAAGGGATGACGGGCCGGGGCGCGGGCCTTTCGGACGAGGGACTTGCCCGGAAGATCGACGCCATCCATCGCGGCATCGCAAAAAATCAGCCCGACTCTGCCGATGCACTGGACGTGCTGGCGAAGCTGGGCGGCTTCGACATCGCCGGACTCTGCGGCGTCTTCCTCGGCGGTGCGCTGGAAGGTGTGCCGGCGCTGGCCGACGGCTTCATCAGCTGTGTGGCGGCGCTCTGCGCTGTCCGGCTCTGCCCGGCAGCGGCCAAGGCTGTTTTTGCAAGCCACTGCTCCACCGAGCCGGCCGCAAAGCTGGTGCTGGACGCTCTGAACAAAAAAGCCCTCATCACGGCGGGCCTGCATCTGGGCGAAGGCACCGGCGCGGTGGCCGCCATCCCGCTGTGGGACATGGCGCTGGCCGTCTACGATGGCTGTTATTCCTTTGAAGAGGGCGGCATCGAAGCCTACACGCCGCAGGGGGGTGCGGGATGCTGACGCTGGTGCTCGGCGGCGCGGCCAGCGGCAAGAGCGCCTACGCCGAGAGCCTTGTGCTCAAGACCGGCCTGCCCCGCTATTACCTCGCCACTATGCAGGTCTGGGATGCCGAGTGCGCCGCCCGGGTGGAAAAGCACCGGAAAATGCGGGCGCAAAAGCAGTTCGAAACGCTGGAATGCCCGCTCCACCTCGACCGTCTGGCTCTGCCCGGCCGGGGAACCGTCCTGCTGGAAGACCTCGGCAACCTCGTCGCCAACGAGCTTTACAGCCCCGGCGGGGCGGGAAAGCACACCGCCGAGGCCGTTTTGGCCGGGCTGGAACGCCTCGCCGCCGGGTGCGATGACCTTATCGTCGTATCGAACGAGGTGTTCAGCGGCGGTGCCGACTACGCGGGCGACACCGACCAGTATCTACTGGCGCTGGCGCAGGTGAACAACGCCTTCGCCGCCCGGGCGGACAACGTCTGCCGGGTGGTCTGCGGCCTGCCGGTGTACTACAAAGGGGGAGAAAAGCTGTGACTGTTTTGCAGACCATCGCGGTGGCCTTTGCGATGTTTTCGGCCCTGCCGGTGCCGCAGTTCGAGTGGAACGAAAAAAATATGCGGTACGCCATGTGTGCCTTCCCCCTCATCGGGCTGGTGTGCGGCGGGCTGTGGTGCCTCTGCGGCGTCCTGCCCCTGCCGGAGCTGGCCCGGGCGGCGGCGTTCTGCCTCGTGCCGGTGGCCGTCACCGGCGGCATCCATCTCGACGGCTACGCCGACACCTCCGACGCCCTCTCGAGCTACGGCGACCGCGAAAAAAAGCTTGAGATCCTGAAAGACTCCCACTGTGGGGCCTTCGCTGTCATCCGGCTGTGCTGCTACTTTGCGGCTTACTTCGGCCTCTGCGGCAGTGTGCGATTCACGCCCCGGGCGGGCCTGTGCTGGACGCTGGCGCTGGTGCTGGAGCGGGCGCTGTCGGGCTTTGCCGTGGCGGCGTTCCCGCTGGCGAAGGACACCGGCCTCGCCCATACTTTTGCCACAGCGGCCGACAGGCAGACCGTCCGCCGCTTCCTCTGCGGCCTGTCGGTTCTGCTCGTCCTGGCGCTGACGGCGCTGGGCGGCGGCGGGCTGGCGGCGGCGGCGCTTCTGGCGCTGTGGCGCTATGATTCCGTGGCAAAAAAGCAGTTTGGCGGCATCACCGGCGACCTGGCCGGGTGGTTTTTGCAGCGGGCCGAGCTGTGGATGCTGGCGGTGCTGGCCGTCAGCCAGTGGGGAGGAGTGCTGTAAATGATGTTCATCACAGGGCCGCTCTACAGCGGCAAGCGCACCTTTGCGCGGAACTTCCGGGGCAGCGTCATCGCCGATGTGCAGGACGCCGCCGCCGAGACTCAGACTCCGGAGCAGCTCGAAACGCTGGCCCGGGAGCTGGCGGAATATGATATTGTCATCGCCACCGAGGTCGGCGGCGGTGTTGTCCCGATGGATGCTGAGGAGCGCGCCGGGCGGGAGGCCGCCGGACGGCTGGCCTGCCTGCTGGCAGAGCGCGCCGACTGCGTGGTGCAGATGTTCTGCGGCATCCCGACGGTATTGAAAGGAGAATTACCCCAATGTTGATCTATCTGCTGCGTCACGGCCTGACCGAATACAACGCCCAGAAGCGCTATCAGGGCCAGCGCGACATCCCGCTCTCGGCGGAGGGCCTGAGCCAGCTGCGCCGGGCCGACATCGACCCGAAGGTGGTCTATATCACCCCGCTGCAGCGGACGGCCCAGACGGCCCGGGTGCTCTTCCCGGAGGCAGAGCTTGTGGTCGTGAAGGACCTGCAGGAGATGTGCTTCGGCAGCTTCGAGGGCAAAAACTACGTCGAGATGGAGCACGACGCCGATTATCAGGCGTGGGTGCAGGCCAACTGCGAGAGCAAATGCCCCGATGGTGAGCGGAAGGACGACTTCTCGAACCGCATCTGCAGCGCCTTCTCTGCTCTGGTGGACAAGGCGCTGGCCGACGGCGAAGAGCTGCTGGTCATCCTGGCCCACGGCGGCACCCAGATGGCGGCCATGGAGCGGTACGCCCTGCCCAGGCGCGATTATTATGCGTGGTGCGGCCCCAACGCGGGCGGCTATGTGCTGGACGCCGCCGACTGGGCCGAGAAGCGCCAGCTCCGCCTCGTGAAGACCGTACAGTACACGAAAGACGCGGAGGCCGGCGTATGATGACCGCCTGGGCTGTGCTGGGAGGCTTCGTGCTGGACGCCATTTTCGGCGACCCGGCGTGGCTGCCCCACCCGGTGGTGTACATGGGCAAAGCCATCTCCCGGCTGGAAAAATTCCTCCGCTCCCGCCTGCCCAAAACGCCTCAGGGCGAGCTGCTGGGCGGCGCGGTGCTGGCGTTCTGCCTGCCGGTGGGGACGCTGCTGCTCACGGGCCTTGTCTGCTGGGGCGCGGCGATGCTTCACCCGCTGCTGGGGCTGGCCGTCCAGATGTTCTGGTGCGGGCAGGCGCTGGCCGCAAAGGGACTGGTGCAGGAGAGCACGAATGTCTATGCCGAGCTGAAAAAAGACGACCTGCCCGCCGCCCGGAAGGCTGTGAGCCGCATCGTGGGCCGCGACACGGAAGCCTTGACTGCCGAGGGCGTGACCCGAGCGGCGGTGGAGACGGTGGCCGAAAACGCCAGCGACGGGGTCATTGCGCCGCTGCTCTATATGCTGCTGGGCGGTGCGCCGCTGGCCCTGACCTACAAGGCCATCAACACCATGGACAGCATGGTGGGCTACAAGAACGAGAAATATCTCTATTTTGGCCGTGCGGCGGCAAAGCTGGACGATGTGGCGAACTATATCCCGAGCCGTCTGGCGGCACTGCTCTGGATCATGGCGGCGGCGTTCACCCGCAATGACGCCAAGGGCGCGCGGCGTATCTGGCGGCGGGACCGCCGCAATCACGCCAGCCCCAACAGCGCCCAGACCGAGAGCGCCTGCGCGGGCGCGCTGGGCGTCCAGCTGGCCGGGCCGGCCTACTATTTCGGCGAGTATTACCCGAAGCCCACCATCGGCGACCCGCTGCGGCCCATCGAGCCGGAGGATATTCTGCGGGCCGATCGGATGATGTACGCCGAAAGCCTGCTGGCGCTTGCCGCCGGGCTGGCACTGCGAATTTTTGCTGCATAAAAGGGGGAGAAGAACATGGAACTGGTCCACGGCGGTGACTGGATGGGCTACCGCGAACGCTTTGGCCGCGACGCGCTGGATTTTTCGGCGAACGTCAGCCCACTCGGTCTGCCCGAAGGGGTGGCGCAGGCCATCCGGGATGCACTGCCTCTGGCCGACCGCTACCCCGACCCCCTCTGCCGCACCCTGAGGGCGGCGCTGAGCCGGGCCGAGGGTGTGCCGCAGGAGCGTATCCTCTGCGGCAACGGCGCGGCGGACCTCATCTTCCGGCTGGTCTGGGCCGTAAAGCCCCATAAGGCGCTGGTGACAGCCCCGACTTTTGCCGAGTACGCCTCTGCATTGGATACGGTGGGGTGCGAAGTGAAACGCTTCTTCCTCGATGAAACGAATGATTTCGCCCCGACGGACGCCCTCGTGGACGCCGTGGACGAGAGCATCGACATGGTGTTCCTCTGCCAGCCGAACAACCCGACGGGGCAGCTGGCCTCACCCGAACTGGTGAAAAAGCTGCTGCGCCGGTGCGGGGAGTGCCGCACGATTTTGGCCGTAGATGAGTGCTTTCTGGACTTTCTGCCCGACGCCGACGGGTGGACCGCGAAGCCTCTGCTGGAAAGTGGGGACCTCGTCATCCTGAAAGCCTTCACCAAGCTCTACGGCATGGCCGGCGTCCGGCTGGGTTACTGCCTCTGCGGCGACGAAACGCTTCTGGAAAAAATGCAGACAGCGGGCCAGCCGTGGGCCGTATCCAGTCTGGCCCAGGCGGCAGGCGCCGCGGCCCTGAAAGAAACCGCTTATGTGGACGAGGTGCGCGCCCTCATCGCCCGGCAGCGGCCCGTTCTGACGGCGGGCCTGCGGGCGCTGGGCCTGCGGGTCATCGACGGAAAGGCGAACTATCTGCTCTTCCGCGCGCCCGCCGACCTGAACGAGAGGCTTCGCCCGCTGGGAACACAGGTGCGCAGCTGCGCGAATTATCCGGGCCTCGGGCCGGAGTGGTACCGCACGGCGGTGCGCACGGCCCCCGAGAACGCCCGGCTGCTGGAACTTATGAAAGAGGTGCTGGGATGAGTAGGGCAAAATGCATCATGGTGCAGGGTACGATGAGCGGTGCAGGCAAAAGCCTGCTCTGCGCGGCGCTCTGCCGCATTTTTGCGCAGGACGGCCTGCGCGCCGTGCCGTTCAAGAGCCAGAATATGGCTCTGAACAGCTTCGTCACCAAAGACGGCCTCGAGATGGGCCGGGCGCAGGTGGTGCAGGCGCAGGCCGCCGGTGTCGAGCCGGACGTGCGGATGAACCCCATCCTCCTGAAGCCCAGCAGTGACGTGGGCAGTCAGGTCATCGTCAACGGCGAGGTGCGGGGCCAGATGAAAGCGTCGGAGTATTTCCGCACGAAACGGCAGCTGGTGCCGGACATCCTGAAGGCGTATGACAGCCTCGCCGAGGAGGCTGACGTCATTGTCATCGAGGGCGCGGGCAGCCCGGCAGAGATCAACCTCAAGAGCGAGGACATCGTGAACATGGGCCTCGCCGAGATGGTGGACGCGCCGGTGCTTCTGGTGGGGGACATCGACCGGGGCGGCGTGTTCGCCCAGCTCTACGGCACGGTGGAGCTGCTGGAAGAAAAAGAACGCCGGCGCATCAAGGGGCTCGTCATCAATAAATTCCGTGGAGACGTAGAAATTCTGCGCCCCGGCCTTTCGATGCTGGAAGAAAAGACCCATCTGCCCGTGGTGGGCGTCGTACCGTACCTGAAGGTGGACATCGAGGACGAGGACTCCCTGAGCCAGCGCCTCGAGATGCGGGACGGCAAAAAGCCGCTGGATGCGGCGATCATCCGTCTGCCGCATCTGTCCAATTTTACGGACTTCATGCCGTTGGAACAGCACCCGCTGCTGGGCGTGCGGTATGTTTCGAACGCTCATGAGCTGGGCGCACCCGACCTCATCCTGCTGCCGGGGACGAAAAACACGGTGGACGACCTGCTCTGGCTGCGGCAGTGCGGGCTGGAAACGGCTCTGCTCAAGCTGGCCGCGAAAGGCACGCCGGTGCTGGGCGTCTGCGGCGGCTACCAGATGCTGGGCCAGACCCTCGACGACCCCACCGGCAGCGAGAGCGGTCGGCAGCAGACTCTGCGGGGGCTGGGTCTGCTGCCCACCCGGACCGTGTTCAGCGAGCAGAAGCGCCGCGCACAGGTCAAAGCGACCGTTGCCGCCGCCCCCTTTGCGGGTGCAGAGCTGGAAGGCTACGAGATTCACACCGGCGTGACCGAGGCGGAGGGCGAACCCTTCGCCCACTACTCCGGCGGAGGCCGGGAGGGCTGTGTGCAGGGCAATGTGTTCGGCACCTACCTCCACGGCCTGTTCGACACCGGCACGCTGACCGAGGCGCTGGCGGGCTGGCTCTGCCGCCGGAAGGGCATCGACCCCTCCGACGCGGCCCTCATCCCGATGGAAGAGTACCGCCGCCAGCAGTTCGACATCCTGGCCGACGGCGTGCGCGGGGCGCTGGATATGGACGCGGTGTATGCCGCGATGGGAATGGAGAGGCGCTGAATGGAACAGGGACTTTTGCATCTGTACTGGGGCGACGGAAAGGGGAAGACCACCGCCGCTATGGGTCTTGCGCTCCGTGCGCTGGGGTCCGGGAAGCGGGTGGTCATCGTCCAGTTTTTGAAGGGCGGGAACAGCGGCGAGATCCCGCTTCTGGCCCAGCTTGGCGCGGAGATCTACCGGGGCAAGGCCGGGCAGAAATTCGTCTTTCAGATGACGCCGGAGGAAAAGGCCGTGACCCGGGAACTGCAAAACCAGAACCTCGCCGCCGCCATGGCACAGCCCGCCGACCTGCTGATACTGGACGAAGCCGGGAGCGCAGAAGAGCTGGATATGGTGGACGTCGATCTATTAAAGAAGGCCGTTCTGGAGCGGCCTGCTGGGTGTGAGTGCGTCCTGACGGCCCACACGCCGCCCCAGTGGATGCTGGACGCCGCCGACTACTCCACCGAGATGAAATGCCACCGCCACCCCTACCAGAAGGGGATAAAAGCACGAAAGGGGATAGAATATTGACGCCGCAGCATCATTTACCTGCCGACATTGAGCGGACGAGCTTCCACATCATCACCGAAGAGCTGGAAATGATGGGCCTGACCCCGCCGCCCGAGCACGAAGCCGTGGTCAAGCGGGTCATCCACACCACCGCCGACTTCGACTATGCGCGGAATCTCCACTTCACCCCCCGCGCGGTGGAGCAGGCCGTCAAGGCCCTCCACGCCGGGGCCGTCATCGTGACCGATACGAATATGGCGCTGGCCGGCATCACCAAGCCCGGTCTGGCGAAGCTGGGCGGCACGGCCTGCTGTTATATGGCTGACCCCGAGGTGGCCGCCGCCGCAAAAGAGGCTGGCACCACCCGGGCCGTCGCAGCGATGAAAAAGGCAGCGCAGGAGCATCCCGGGGCCATCCTCGCCGTCGGCAACGCGCCTACGGCTCTGCTGACGATCGCAGAACAAATCGAAAGCGGCCTGCGGCCCGCACTGGTCATCGGTGTGCCGGTGGGCTTTGTGAACGTGGTGGAGAGCAAGGAACGGCTCTTCGCCGTCTGCGAAAAGCATGATGTACCCGCCATCGTGGCGATGGGCCGCAAGGGCGGCAGCAACGTCGCTGCGGCCATCTGCAACGCCCTCATCTACTCTGCCGCCGAGATGCTCGACCCCTCGGCGCGGGGGTGGAAGTGAGCGGCAAATTTTGGAGAAACACAATGAACCTTACAAGAAAGACCGATGAAAAATTTTATCGGCTGTTTTCGACCTTTCACGCCTTTTCAGAGCATCTGACCAAGCGGGAGGACAGCGAGCTGCGCGATAAATACGACCACAACGCGTTCTGCTATTACAGCCAGCCCTCGGCAGATGAAGTCCGGGCCGCGCTGGCCTACCAGAAAGAGCGGGGAGACACCTTCCTCAAGCTGGAAGGGTACGAGCCGCTGGCCGATGCATTCGGCATGGAGTGCGAAGAGACCCTGACGATGGTTCTGCCCCCGGAAACAGACATCCGCAGCTGGAAAACAAACCCGGACGTCTCGATCAAGGCCCCGGACGCAGACCAGCTGGAACAGCACGAACTGAAATACTACGGCCCGTTGTACGGAGATGATTTTACCGTGCGGAACAACCGGAACCTCCGGGAAAAGCTGACCTACCTCGGCGCGTATCTGGGCGGGAAGCTGGTGGGTGATTGCTATATTTTCGCATCCGATGGGTATGTCTGCATGGACGGCCTGCTGGTGGACGAGGATTTCCGGCACCAGTACATCGCCATGACCCTGATGAAGCATATTGCCGAAAAGGCGCAGGAGCGCGGAGAGATCCTGTATCTTCACGCTGACTCCGAGGATACACCGAAGGAACTGTATGCGAAGATGGGATTTCAGGCCGTTGACAAGCTCTATGAATATCTCTGCACCGATTTCTCGAAACTGAAAATATGAACGAATGCGCGCCGGATACGGCGATGGGCTTCCCTTCGCGGGAGGCCTTTCTGTTACACCGTCGCCAGAACGGCGAGGATGCTCTGCCAGCGCTTGTTCTCGACGGCGGGCGCACGGCGGACGGGCCGGGACTGTACAGGCTGAGGCCGCTGAGCCGTCTGGGGCAGGGGAGCGAAAAGCGCGGCCTGCCATGCGGCGGCAAGCTGCATGGCCTCCGGGCAGCTCTGCAGGGTGCGGCGCTCTGCCCCGGCGAGGTAGTCGCCCAGCCAGCAGAGGATGGCCGCGATGTTCAGCTGCTCTGCGGCGCGGGTGCTCCAATAGCTCCAATGGGCGGGACGGCCCACGAACCGCTCCACCGTGATGAGCGCACCCTCCCGGGCGGCAGAGGGGGAGACCGTTCCACAACCACCGGCAGTATGGGCCAGAACATCCAGAATGCGCGCCATCCGGCCGCTGTCGAGGGCGTCGTCCCGGACAAAGGCGGAGAAATCCGTCTGAGCCAGCAGACCGTCGGCGGTGGCGGGGAAGCGCCCCGTCAGCTCGCCCGAGGCGTTGTGGCAGCTCTGCCACCCTTTGCGGACGAGCTGGAAGTTCAGCTTCTGACGTCCCATCGTGGAATAGAACACCCGGGCCTTGCCGCTGACCGGCTCCTGCCGCAGCTCGAGATAAGCGTCTGCGCCTCCGAGGTCTTGGACCTTGACGCTGAGCACAAGGCGGTACGCAGGCTTCTGGCTGGACATGGCAAGATGCATCTCTTCAAAATAACGTGCGGCATCCATAGCGGTTCTCCTTCCTGTGGGCGCGGGGTGGTGTATAGGTGTGTGGCCCTTCGTTGGTTGTAGTATATCATAAATTGCGCCAGAATACAACTATAAGTTTGCAAATAAACCAAAAAACTTTTTGATTCTCCCGCAACGCAAAACAAGATGGTTGTGAGCAACAACAAAAATACGGGGCCGCTGGCGGCAGATACAACTGCACAGCGGTCCCGTACATTATTATGATTCAGTCGCCCAGCTCCCGTATCTCGTTCTGGATGAGTCGGCCTGCGGCCCGGGCCAGCTGGTCCATGCCCCGGATGCGGGCCATGTTCTTGCCGTAGATGCGGGAGGCGTCGGCGGCGCTGGCGTCTTCGCCCATAAAGACGGCGGAGACCCGCAGACCCTTCCGCTGCAGCGCCCGGACCTCGGCGGCGGCGTCCTCCACGCCCGCGCTGCCGCCGTAGTCGCGGCCCAGCGGGTCATCGGGAGAGGGCGGGATGCGGCGGCTGTCGTTGGGGGAGGCGTCCGTCAGGAGGATGAGCAGATGCCGTGCAGCGGGGCCGGGGTCGAAGTCGATGAGGTCGCCTGCTGCCCGCAGAGCCAGACCGTCCCGGTTCCAGCCCGAGGCGAAATACTGGCAGATGCCCTGTAAGCTCTTCTCCTTGAAGCCCTTGAGCACCCGCAGGACGGTGTAGCCCCGCAGGCTGGAAAAGCAGCTCACCCGCACCGGGATGCCGCAGGCCGCGAGGCTCTGGGCGAGGATAGACCCCTGCGCCGCGATGACCTCCTGACAGTGGAGGCGGGAAGCCGAAGCGTCCAGCAGCAGGTCAACGGTGAAGGACGGGTGGTTCTCTTCCTCGGCACAGCGGAAGACCCGGTCGTCGTCCATGACGGTGCGCCAGACCCGCTCCGGGTCGAGGCTGCCGCTGCGGGCGACCCGGGCGTTGGGCTGCTGGTGGACGAGGATGCAGTTCCGTATCTGCTCAGTCAGCCGCAGCACGACGCTGCGGTGAAGCTCGAGATTTTTTGAATCGTACGCCCGGTTCCGCTCAGCCTGAAGCTGGGCCTGTTCGGCCAGGTGCTTTGCCTCGGGGGTAGGGGCCTGCTCCGGGCTGGGGACGCCGGAGGCAAACCAGAGGTGACAGCCCAGATGCTCCCCGGTGCAAAGCTCCTGCTCGGCCTTCCGCAGCCGTTCGGGCGGGTAGAGCGACCGGCCAAAGCAGCTTTCAATGTAGGCGCGGTCTTCCTCGGCGCGCTGGCGCAGGGTGATGTGGGCCAGCCGCTTATCGACGTGGATGCCGCCGCCGGAGGCGTCCACCGAGCCGGAATGCTCCACCGTGACCCGGTCGGTCTTTATCATCTGAGTGGGCATGGTGCGGGTCATGAGGGACGCCAGCAGGCCGTCCAGATGGAGATGCAGCCCGGCCTTCTGATGTACCGTGCCGTTGAACAGCTCGAATTTGGCGTAGACGGCCAGCAGCGCGGCTTTCAGCTCGTCCGGCTTTGGGGGCGTCTCGGGACTGAGGGCGGCGTCGAGATCCTTTTCGTAGGGGGTCATGACCGGCGGCGTGCGCCCCTGCACAGCCCGCCAGCGCGCGGCCTGCATGGAGTAGACCAGCTGGTTCTTCGCCATCCACTCCTGCCGCGAGAGCTTGTACTGGATGCCGAAAAAGTAGTCCGCATGGGCGCGGCGGAGGGCCGAAAGCACCGGGCGGCGGGGCAGCTCCAGCGCGTAGACCGCGCTCTCGAGGTAGAGCCAGGTCAGATCGTCCAGCATGGCCTGCCGGATGTCGCCCTCCCATGCGTCAAAGAGGCTGCGCACCAGCTCGTCGCCGTAGTATTTGTGGACCAGCCCCACGACGCAGTTCATGTAAAAATCAATGGTGCCGTCGGTGTTCCGGGCGAGGAACAGCGGCTCGAAGCCCGAGGGGCCTCCCGCGGCCCCCCATCGCCATGCGGACCCGCCCTCTCCCCCCCCCGTGTGGGCGGCCCGCCGCTCTTCGGCGGTGTAGCTCTGCGCTTCCATAAAAACGCCCCTTTTTTTAATCGAAGAGCTTTGCGGCGGTGAGCTGGGCCGGGATGCGGGCGGCAATGGCGTCCCGGATGAGGCCCTGTTCGTAGGAGTCGAAGGCTTTGTTGGTGATGCCCATGTCCAGCGCAGCCCCGGCAGTGACGCCCCGGCGCATCAGGCGCAGGGCGTCCAGCATACCGCGCAGGTCGAGAGCTTTGGTGGAGATCTCCGCGCTGTCGCACTTTTTCTGCAGATCGAGGAAGAGCAGGGCAAACTGCCTGACGTACCTGCTGTTCAAATCGGGGAACTGGGTGCGCAGGAGCTTTTCGAGGTTCTCCTCGGTGATGGTGGGCATCTGGATGACCACGAAGCGGGAGGTGAGGGCCTCGTTCAGCTCACGGGTGCCGGCGTAGCCGTAGTTCATGGTGGCGATGAAGCGGGTCTCCTCGGCCAGCGGGATGCGCTCGTAGCCCGGCACATCGATGGCGCGGCGGAAATCCAGCACCGCGTGCAGGACGGCCAGCGCCTCGTTTTTGGCCATGTTGATCTCGTCCAGAACGCCGAAGCCGCCGCTCTGGGCGCAGCGGTAGACCGGGCCGGGCCGGAACTTGACCTGTCCGCCCTCAAAGGTGTCCATGCCGATGAGGGACGCCGCGTCCATATTGACGTGGAACGAGATGTCCCACGCGGGGCGTCCGAAGGCGGCGGCGAGGTTTTCGGCCAGCACGTTCTTGCCGGTGGCCTTGCCGCCCGCCAGCAGCAGGTTTTCGCCGCAGAGCAGGGCGGCCAGCGCCTGTTCCCACACCTCTCTGCCGTAGTAGACGAAGGCAGGGGAGGGGATGCGGGGGCGCAGAGCCTCCGCCAGCGGGTGAGCGGTACGGTATTCTTCCACAGCGCGCAGCAGGTCGGGGGAGACCCCTTCCTGCCGCAGCGTATCCATCAGAGCAGATGTTTCAGACATCTATGACATCTCCTTGCGGTTGGCAGTGCCAAACCGAAATTTCACCCTTATCATAGCACAACCCGCGCGGTTTGTGTAGGGCTTTGGCGGGCAAAAAAGCGGCAAAGAAACAGAGAAAACAAAGGGGAAGCTATTTTAACGCTTTCAGCCGGGACGTGCAGATTTCACGTTCAAAGTAAATTGACAGGCCGCTTAAAATACGATAAAATAATTTTCGTTGTGTCAAAGTGAAAAAGAAAGGCTTAAAAGTATGCTCGAAACCATCACGGCCGTCAATCAGGCGGTCAACAGCTTTATCTGGGGCATCCCGGCGATGGTCTGCATCATCGGCGTGGGCCTGCTGCTCAGTGTGCGGACAGGCTTTTTGCAGCTCCGGAAATTCCCCTATGCCATCAAAACGATCATTGGCCGCATCTTCCGCAAAAAGGACGCCTCCGACGGCGCGATGACTCCGTTCCAGGCAGTGTGTACGGCGCTGGCCGCTACCGTCGGCACCGGCAACATCGCCGGCGTGGCGGGCGCGATCGCCATCGGCGGGCCGGGCGCGGTGTTCTGGATGTGGTGCTCGGCTCTGCTGGGCATGTGTACCAAATTCTCCGAAGTGACGCTGGCCGTGCATTTCCGCGAGCGGAACAAAAACGGCGAGCTGGTGGGCGGCCCCATGTACTATATTAAAAACGGCCTCGGCAGCCGGTGGCAGTTCCTCGCGGTGCTCTACTCGCTGTTCGGCGTGCTGACGGTCTTCGGCACCGGCAACGCCACCCAGGTCAACACCATCGTCACAGCCATCGACTCGGCCCTGCTGGCCTACGGCAGCAGCCTGAACAGCATCCTGCCCACGGTCAACCTCGTCGTGGGCGTGGTGGTGGCTATGATGGTGGCCATGGTGCTGCTGGGCGGCGTCAAGCGCATCGGCAGCGTGACCGAGAAGCTGGTGCCGTTCATGGCACTGTTCTACGTCGTGCTGGCACTGGGCGTCGTGGTCATCAACTACCGGCGCTTCCCGGCGGTGCTGGCCTCCATCGTCGGCGGTGCATTCGACCCGCGGGCCTTCACCGGCGGTGCCATCGGCAGTATCTTCCTCAGTATGCAGAAGGGCGTCTCCCGCGGCATCTTCTCCAATGAGGCCGGCCTCGGCACCGGCTCCATCGCCCACGCCTGCGCAGACACCCGCAAGCCGGTCAAGCAGGGGATGTTCGGCATCTTCGAGGTCTTCGCTGATACCATCGTCATCTGCACCCTGACCGCCATGGTCATCCTGTGCAGCGGCGTGCCGGTGGGCTACGGCAGTGCGGCAGGCGCAGAGCTGACCATCTCTGGCTTCACGGCCACCTACGGCGGCTGGTCGTCCATCTTTACGGCGGTGGCGCTCTGCAGCTTTGCATTCTCCACCATCATCGGCTGGGGCCTCTACGGCTCCCGGTGCATCGAGTTCCTGTTCCACACCGACAAGGTGGTCGGCCCCTTCCTCGTGGTCTACTCCTTCGTGTCCATTCTGGGCGCGACGGTCGATCTGGGCCTGCTGTGGAGCATCGCCGACACCTTCAACGGACTGATGAGCATCCCGAACCTCATGGCCCTGCTCCTGCTGTCCGGCACGGTGGCAAAGCTCACGAAGGAGTTCTTCGCGGGCGAGGGCGCAGGAAAGTAAAGAATGATCCAAAGCGCCCTTCGGCCCCCGCCGGAGGGCGCTTTGCTGTCAACAAACTTCTGATTTTGTCCGCTTTCTCTGCAAAAACTCAAAAAAGCATAAAAATTTAGTATAAATTTTATATCTGATTTTTGATTATCCGCATAAACACTATACTTTCAAACATTTTGAAGTATAGAAAACTATTCATTTTACCACGAATTTACCACGATTGAATGAGCCTTGATATGACACAAAAACAACATGGGAGATAGCACAAATATCTGTGTATCTCCCGTTTTTCATTCATGTAGTATGATTATTTTACTCTGATTTCAAATTTCAAGATTGCTTTCATCATTTCTGTATGGATTTGACCTTTTAATTCTTCATCAACCTGCATAATGATTTTACCACTTTCAGAGTGGTAAAACGGACGCAAGCATAATTTACATATATAAGCGTCATAAAACTTCAAAATCTCTCTTATGGCAGTTTCATTTCCAGCAGACGCTTGACATATTACTTTTAATGTAGGGTAGCCATATTCTTTTTTCATTGGTTCAATTCCTTTCTTTCAATACTGTTTTTAGTTTCTTCAATCCGTTACTTCTTCTGCGATAAATAGCAGAACGTGATACATGATATAATTCGGCTATTTCTTGGTCGCTCATACTTTGAAAATAGCGTAATAGAATTACATCACGCTCTTTATTCGATAACTTATATAAAGCAACAGCAAGTTTCTCATTTGATATTTGAATTGTAAAATTCAAGACTTCAAACGAAATGTAATCACAAGAATAGTTATCCTTAGTTACACATTCAACATTTTTCGTATCTGATAATTCACAGAATAAAACTTCACGCTTAGAACATCTTGCAAACTGTCTGTTTCTGTTTTTTACTGTGCATTTAATAACAGTCATCATCAAAGCATTAAACTGTATTCTAACGATATGCTCGAAAGAAGATGGGTTCATAATCTCACCTCCTTTCCGCATACGCTGAAATATATAAACGGAGATACCGTCTATATCTTTGGAAAATACAAAAAGAAGAACAAGAAAAAAGTCCGTACAAAATATACCGTCTGTACGAACTTTTAATATTGTAAAATATTTAGTTGTTGATAAAATGCTGTTAGGTAGTGCATAATCGTATAAGATTATTCCTAAAACTTTCCACAGCAGTTACTTTCAATGCTTTTATATCTTGCTTTTTTAGTCCTATCATAATAACCTTTCTTATCATAATTGCAAATTTATAAATTCATTAGTATTAAAACTGAAATTCAAATACATTACTAAAATCATTGTTCAAGACATAATAAACTTTATTTTTTTCTGTAGAATATACAAATGAAACCCTAGTTGCCCACAAGTCTTTTTGAGAAACAGATTTTAATACTTTAAATGCGTCATTTACTGAAAAATCTTTATCATATCCTGCCAATAACTCTTTAGCCACTTCGTATCTTGTATCCCCAGAAACAATGTACGGCTTTGTTATATCTGGTTTTAGAATAGAATAATTTGTAATAAGTGAAAAATTTTCTTGTTCATATCTATACCCAATTCCGGGTTCAATAATTAAAACTCGTCCTTTTTTATCAGAAAGCATAGCTTGCATAGTAGCATCTGGTGCATAAATAATTTTTTTCTTTTTAACAATGTCCAAGGCTTTATCAAAAGAAATCTCTGCCTTAATGAATTTTTCTGTTAATTCAGATATTGTAATACAATCCTCGCTTTCTATATACCTTGCATTTTCATTACCATGAACATAAAGAAGTGTTCCTACATTACCATTTTTATTTATCCCATGAAATGAATGATACATACCGTCAGGCATTTTAATACCAATATAAAATCTATTTTCTTCGGTAATTACAGTATGATCCCATACAGAAAGGTCAATATCAAAATTAAAACCAACAATTTTATCTATACCATTGTAAACAAATCTTGTACACATATAATCACTCCTCAAAATACTACTTCAAATAGTTATTTAACTAATTCAATTAGTATTTTAAAATGTTTTTGTAGGAAAGTCAATAAATAATCATAATTTTCTAATTGTGTTATTGACTACACTAATTCAATTAGCTAGAATTGTGTTTGTATGATATTTTGAATGAGGTGCATAACTATGAAAACCACTAAAGAAGCAGTAATAAAAGCAACATCAGACTTAGCAGATGAAAAAGGATTAAATAACGTTTCGTTAAAAGCTGTTGCTCAAAAATTAAACATTCGTACACCATCTTTATATAATCACATAGAAAGTTTAGATAAATCATAAGAAAGGGGTATTGAACGGATTTTAACAAAGTGGTAAAGTAAAAGCATAGAGAGTCGTACCCGCCGCCCGGCGGGGCGCAAAATCAGGAGGTTTTACCAATGGCTGATCGTATCGTTCTGAATACTATTTCTTATCATGGCCACGGCGCTATCGAGAACATCGTTCCCGAGCTGACCGCCCGCGGCTACAAGAAGGCTTTCGTCTGCTCTGACCCCGACCTTCTCAAGTTCGGCGTCACCAAGAAGGTCACCGACCTGCTGGACGCTGCAAACTTCGCCTACACCGTCTACAGTGAGATCAAGCCCAACCCCACCATCGCCAATGTGCAGGACGGCGTGGCCGCTTTCAAGGCCGCAGAGGCTGACTGCATCGTGACCATCGGCGGCGGCTCTTCCATGGACACCGCAAAGGCCATCGGCATCATCATCAACAATCCCGAGTTCGCCGATGTGCGCTCTCTGGAAGGCGTCGCTCCCACCAAGAAGCACGCCGTCTTTACCATCGCAGTCCCCACCACCGCCGGTACTGCCGCTGAAGTCACCATCAACTACGTTATCACCGATGTGGAGAAGAAGCGCAAGTTCGTCTGCGTCGATACCAACGACATCCCCGAGATCGCTGTGGTTGACCCCGATATGATGGCCTCCATGCCCAAGGGCCTGACTGCCGCCACCGGTATGGACGCTCTGACCCACGCCATCGAGGGCTACATCACCAAGGGCCACTGCACCATCTCCGATATGTTCCATCTGGAAGCCATCAAGCTCATCAGTGAGAACCTGCGCGGCGCTGTCCAGAACACTCCGGAAGGCCGCGAGGGCATGGCTCTGGGCCAGTACATCGCCGGCATGGGCTTCTCCAACGTGGGTCTGGGCATCGTCCACTCCATGGCACACGGCCTGTCCGCTCTGTATGACACCCCCCACGGCGTGGCCTGCGCTATCCTGCTGCCCGTCGGTCTGGAGTACAACAAGACCGTCGCCGGTGAGCGCTATCGTGCCGTCGGCAAGGCTATGGGCGTGAAGGGCATCGACGAGATGAACGACGCCGAGGCCGCAGATGCCACCATCGCCGCTGTCAAGCAGCTGAGCGCTGACGTGGGCATCCCCGCAAACCTGAACGGCATCCTGAAGGAAGAGGACATCCGGTTCCTCGCCGAGTCCGCTTATGCGGACGCCTGCCGTCCCGGCAACCCCCGCGACACCAGCGTGGAGGAGATCGTGGAGCTGTACAAGAGCCAGCTGTGATCTGAGTCGGAGCGCTTTACCTTTATAAAAATACAGACTGCTGTAAGAAACCTCTCCGTCAGCGCTAACGCGCTGCCACCTCCCCTAGCGAGGGGAGGCTTTGGCATGACGGAAAGCCTCGCCTCTTCGCCAGAGGCTCCCCTCGGTAGGGGAGCCGTCGAGCGAAAGCGAGACTGAGAGGTCGCACAGAGAAGAAGCCTTCCCGTCATACCGCCCGTCCACCCCTCATACACTGACGGACAAGGGGGTGTGCGGATGGAGCAGGGGATGGGGATGCTCTTTGCGCTGTTCGGCGGGCTGGCGATGTTCCTCTACGGGATGGACAGGATGAGCCGCGCCTTGCAGCGGGCGGCGGGCGACGCCATGAAGCGGCTGCTGGCCCGGCTGACGGCCACGCCGCTGCTGGGCGTCCTCACCGGGCTGGCCGTGACGGCGGTGCTCCAAAGCAGCTCGGCGGCGACGGTGATGGTCATCGGCTTTGTCAGCGCCGGGCTGCTGGAACTGCCCCGGGCGGTGGCCGTCATCTACGGCATCAACATCGGCACCACCATGACGGCACAGCTCATCGCCTTCGATGTCCAGACGCTGGTATACCCGGTGCTGTTTCTGGGCTTCCTCCTCGACTTCGCGGCCCGCAGGCCCCGCTGGCAGGCCGTGGGAGAGGCGGTGTTCTCCTTCGGGCTGCTTTTCGAGGGGATCGACATCCTGGGCCGGGCTTTGCAGCCGCTGGCCGGGCAGACGGTCTTTCTCGACTGGATGACCCGGGTGAAGGAGTCGCCGCTTCTGGGCATCCTGCTGGGCCTCTGCATGACCATGGTGGTGCAGAGCAGCTCGGCCACCATCGCGCTGCTGCAGAACGTGGCCCGTCAGGCCGGGCCGGACGGCATCCACAGCGTGCTGGGCCTTGCCGGGGCGGTGCCGGTCCTTCTGGGCGACAACATCGGCACGACGGTCACGGCCCTGCTGGCCTGCATCGGGCAGGGAAAGAACGCCGCCCGCGCCGCACTGGCCCACAGCTGCTTCAACCTCAGCGGGAGCCTGCTGGCGGCGGTGCTGCTGCCCTGGTTCGTCCGGCTGGTGGAGCTTATCTCCCCCAAAGGCCCGGAGCTGGAAGTTATTTCCCGGCAGATCGCCAATGCCCACACCGCCTTCAACGTCTGCTGCGCCCTGCTCTGGCTGCCGTTTTTGCCCTGGATGGTGCGGCTGGTGTGTGCGCTGGTGCCGGAAGAGTAGCCCTCTCAGTCACGCCGTAGGCGTGACAGCTCCCCCAGAGGGGGAGCCTCTGGCGAGCCGGTCAGGCTTCGTCTGAATGAACAAAGTTTAATCTATCATAAACAGTAGTGCCCTGCTACAGAGACTCACAACAGCTTGACATGGGACATTGTTCCGCAGCTGCTGCCCTCTGTAGCAGGGCACTATATTTTATGCCATATTGAGCTTTCAGCGGTCAGCGGAAAGTGACCCGACATGCCAATGGCTCTCCCTTTGGGAGAGCTGTCACCGAAGGTGACTGAGAGGGCAAGGCTGCTGACGGAAAAGCGCAGACACGGCGATGGCATCGCTCTGACAAAAGCCAATGCTTATCACTGTGTGGATTCTCTTGGAAAACGGGCTTGCCCTCTCCGGCTGCTTCGCAGCCACCTCTCCCAAAGGGAGAGGCTTTCGCCTGTGGGCAGGTTACTTCTTAACAACGCTCTTCCGATACACCGCAAAGGCGATGACGGCCGACAGCACTTCCGTGACCCAGAAGGCGTGCCAGACGCCGGTGGGGCCGAGCTGGCGGCAGAGCAGCCACGCCAGCGGCATGATGAAGATGACGTACCGGCAGAGGGAGATGACCAGCGAGGCCGCACCCTTGCCCAGACCTTCCAGCGCGCCGGAAGAGGTGGTGGACACCGCCGACACCACAAAGCCGAGGCAGATGATGCGCAGGGCGGTCTGGCCGATGGCGATGGTCTCGGGGTTGGAGGAGAACAGGCCGATGAGGGGCGCGGAAGCGGCCATACAGATGACGGTGCCTGCCGCCATGATGACGGCGCTCATGCCGAGGGTGAGTTGGTAGAGCTTTGCCACGCGGGCGTGCTCTTTTGCGCCGTAGTTGTAGCCGATGAGGGGGCGCATTCCCTGCACGATGCCGTTGGCGGGCAGATAGAGGAATGTCTGGAGCTTATAGTAGATGCCCAGCACCACCACATAGCTTTCGGAGAAGGCCGCCAGCAGGCCGTTGAGGAAGGTGACCAGCAGGGAGGGCAGGGCCAGATTCAGGATGGCAGGCACACCGATGGCGTAGAGACGGCCTTCGAGAGAGAGGTCAGGCCGCAGGGCCTCCCGGCGCAGATGGACGGGCGACTCGGTGGTGCTGTAGACCACGAGGTAGATGACGAGAGTAGCGGCCTGTCCGATGCCGGTAGCCAGCGCCGCGCCGGCAATGCCCATGGCAGGCACCGGGCCGAGGCCGAAGATGAGGACGGGGTCCAGCAGGATGTTGCAGACACAGCCCGAGATGAGGGCGATCATGGTGAGCTTCATCCGGCCCACGGCCTGGAAGATCTTCTCAAAGGCGAGGCTGGCCATGTTCACGGTAGCGAACAGGAAGACGATGGTGGAGTAGGTCACGCCCATGGAGACGATGGTGCCGTCGGTGGTGAACCGGGCCAGGAAGCCGGGCATGATGGCGGTAGCTGCCAGCGTGCAGAGGATGCCGTGGAGCACCGAGAGGGCCATGCCGTGGGTGGCGGCGGCGTCCGCCCTGTCGTGGTCGCCTGCGCCCCGGTAAAGGGCCACGAGGGCGTTGATGCCTATGCCGAAGCCGATGGCGACGGCGCTCACGAAGTTCTGGATGGGGAACACGAGGGAGAGGGCCGTCATGGCCTGTTCGTTGATCTGGGCCACAAAGAGGCTGTCCACGATGTTGTACAGTGAGTTCACCAGCATGGAGATGACGTTGGGCAGAGCCATCGACACCAGCAGCGGGAACACCGGCTTCGTCTTCATAAAAGTATCGTTCATGGGGGCAAAAGCTTCCTTTCCTGAAATTTCCGCACAAGAAAAGCCACACAACGGCGGCTTGAAGCGGGCCATTGTGTGGCGAAAAGTAGCAAACGTCTATGCTGTAAAAATCCACACGGGTTTTATTGAAGTGCCGAGAAATACGGTGCATCGCAAAAGCGGTGTTACGGGACGCCGCCGGACGGCACCGGGATGCGGGCCGGAAAGGGCAGTACGGGAAGAGCCTTTCTGACCGGCCTGCGATAGGATACCACGAAACGGGTGGATTGTCAAGGGAAAAGTATGACTTTTCACAAAAGGCTTTTCAAGGAGAAAGATACCACACCCGTGTACTGTGAGGAACCGGCACTTGCAATTACCATACCGGTGTGTTATGATGAAGACGGAAACAGAGAAACAGGGTCTTTTGCCTCGGGCGCTGAGGGGTGCGCGGGGCCGACGGCCTTTTGTTTCCCATAAAAAGTTAGGCAAAACTAACAAAATGACGAAAAATACACGGGCGGCTTGTGCAGTCTGCCCAGTGGATGACGATCCTTAGGAGGTACTGACCAATGGTCCAGACGACGCTGAAAGTAGACGGCATGATGTGCGGCATGTGCGAGAGCCACGTCAACGAGGTGGTGCGCAAGACTGTGCAGGTGGAGAAGGTGACTTCCTCCCACACGAAGGGAGAGACGGTCATCGTCTCGGCCCAGCCGCTGGACATCGAGGCCCTGAAGGCTGCCATCGCCGACACGGGCTATATCGTGACCGGCGCAGAGGAAAAGCCGTATGAAAAGAAGGGATTCTTCTCGTTTTTGAAGCACTGATGACTTCCGGCCCCGGGGTGGAGCCTGTATAAGGAGGCAGGCAGAGATGAGGATACTGGTCTATGGTGCAGGTGTGCAGGGCTGTGAGTTGGCCCACCGTCTGCTGCAGAACAAAAAGAATGTCGTCACCATGCTGGCGCGGGGCGAGTGGAAGGAGAGGCTCGACCAAAGGGGTCTCGTCATCCGCCACTGGGCGCAGTGCCGCACCACGGTGGATCGGGTGGCCACCATCGACACGCTGGCCCCGGACGACTGCTACGACCTCGTTTTCGTGACGATGCAGGCCGGGCAGCTGCCCGACGTGCTGCCCATCCTCAAGCAGAACAGGAGCGAATACTTCGTCTTCGTGGGCAACGACCCCCACGCCGTGGAGGTCATGCAGGCCATGCAGCGCCCGGCGGATAAGATCGCCTTCGGCTTCCAGAGCAGCGGCGGCCATCGGGATGTCGATAAAGTCGTCAGCGCCCATGTCGGCGTGGGCATGACCCTCGGCGGGGCTACCGCGCCCCTTTCGGGCGTCTTCCGCTACCGGGTCAAGACGGCTTTCGAGGGCGCAAAGTACAAGCTGACCTTCGTCAGCGACATGGACGGATGGCTCAAGTGCCACCTCGCCCTCATCCTGCCGGCCTGCTATCTCTGCTACGCCTGCAGCGGCAACCTCTCCAAGGCGACGAAGGAGCAGCGTGACCTGGTCCTCGACGCCGCGTGGGAGGCCTGCGAGATGCTGAAAGCCGCCCACATCCCCGTGGACGACAAGGAGAACACCGACTGCTACCGTGCCGGTACGCCCGGCCGCCGGAAGATGGACGCCATGGTCCTGGCGCTCTGTAAGACCCCGCTGGGCCGTCTCTGCGTCTCCGACCACGCGATGCATGCTGTGGCTGAGATGCAGTACCTCGATGAGGCTTTCGAGGGTCTGCGCACCCGGACGAGCGTCCGGATGATGGCGTGGGACACCCTGCGCAGCCAGATGCCCTCGTGGGACATCATGCGGAAAAAGACGGCGAAAGCAAAGCGATAAGTGCATGGAAAAAGAGGCAGATGCGAGTCTGCCTCTTTTTTGTGTGGGAAAAACCTCTCAGTCTGCTTCGCAGACAAGGCCGGGTTGCGGCACCCAGCATCCGCTGCGCTTTGCTTGCGTCTTGCTGGCCGCTGCCCCAACAACGACTCCCTGTTTCCGTCACTGGCGGCGGTCGTCGTTGTTGCCCCTGCCGAGGGGAGCCCTTGGCAGGCCGGGCAGCTCTGAGCTGGACGCCTGAGGCGCAATATGGCGCAAAAGGGCGGGCCTTGCTGCAGAGGGCAGCCGCTTCTGGACAACGCACTTTGTCAAGCTGCCGCTGGCCTGGACAGCAGGGCACTACAGTCCACGAAACAGATAAACTTTGCTCGTCCAGGGGAAACTTGACCGATATGCCAAGGGCTCTCCCTTTGGGAGAGCTGGCGCGGAGCGCCTGAGAGGGCAAGGATGCTGACAAAGAATCGGGAGCGCGACGATAGTATCGCTCTGACAAAAGGTCTGCTTATCGCTGTGTAGCGGCTTTATCATAAATGGCTTGCCCTCTCCGTCACCTTCGGTGCCACCTCTCCCAAAGGGAGAGGCTTTGGCAGGCCGGGCAGCTCTGAGCTGGACGCCTGAGGCGCAATATGGCGCAAAAGGGCGGGCCTTGCTGCAGAGGGCAGCCGCTTCTGGACAACGCACTTTGTCAAGCTGCCGCTGGCCTGGACAGCAGGGCACTACAGTCCACGAAACAGATAAACTTTGCTCGTCCAGGGGAAACTTGACCGATATGCCAAGGGCTCTCCCTTTGGGAGAGCTGGCGCGGAGCGCCTGAGAGGGCAAGGATGCTGACAAAGAATCGGGAGCGCGACGATAGTATCGCTCTGACAAAAGGTCTGCTTATCGCTGTGTAGCGGCTTTATCGTAAATGGCTTGCCCTCTCCGTCACCTTCGGTGACACCTCTCCCAAAGGGAGAGGCTTCAGTGCGTCCCCCCAAAATTCCGCTAATTTTTTCTTCAGCTCCTTCGTATCCCTCAGATACTCCAGATGCCTCCAATGCTTCGGGAAGAGCCGGGCGTACTCGCTCTGGGCAAAGCGGTCGTCGAGGAGCAGCACCACGCCCTTATCTTCCTGCGTCCGGATGACCCGCCCGGCGGCCTGCAGGACCTTGTTCATCCCGGGCCAGCGGTAGGCGTAGTCGAAGCCCGCCCCGTTCTGGGCGTCGTAGTAGCGGCGCAGCATCTCCTGACGGGGACTCACCTGCGGCAGGCCCACGCCCACGATGGCGCAGCCGATGAGCCGGTCGCCCGCGAGGTCCACGCCCTCGCCGAAGATGCCGCCCATGACCCCGAAGCCGAGAAGCGTCTTCTCCGGGCAGGGCGAAAACCGCCCGAGGAACGCCGCCCGCCCGGCGTCGTCCAGACCGCTCTCCTGTACCAGTGTGCCGATGTCCGGGTAGCGGGCGGTGAAGTCCTCCCACACCTGCCGCAGATAGGCATAGCTGGGGAAGAAGGCCAGATAGTTGCCCACCCGGCTGGACGCCAGCGCCGCGAGGGCGTCCGAGATGGGCCGGATGCTGGCGTCCCGCTGGCGGTAGCGGGTGGAGATGGAGGGCAGACAGTAGAGCCCGAGGTTTTCTGCCGGGAAGGGGCTTTCCAGCGCCACGGCCCGGGCCTCGGGACAGCCGAGGACGGTGCGGTAGTAGCCCGGCGGCGTCAGCGTCGCGCTGAACAGCGCCGCCGCCCGCCCTGCCGAAAGGCTTACGTCCACGAAGGGGGACGGGTCGAGGCAGAGCAGCTGCAATTCAAGGTCACTGCCCCGGGCGGTGAGCTGGGCGGCAAAATGCTCGTCGTACCGTTCCGACGCCCGCAGGATGTCCTGCACCTCAAAGTAGAGATCCAGCAGGGCCGCGTGGGCTTCGGCGTCGGGATCCTCTTCCAGCCAGTCCTGCAAGGGAGCCGTCAGCGCCCGCAGCGGGGCCAGCAGGGCTGAGGGAAGCTCCTTGCAGAACACCGTGCCGTCCTGAGCGTAGTCGGCGGCGGGCAGCTCGATGGCGGGCGTCTCCGCAGATCCCGGCAGGGAGGTCTGGCCGCTGTCGTCCTCTTCGGCGGCAGTGCTGCCCCGGCGGGGCGCGAGGGCCGAGACCGCTTTCCGTCCCTCTAAAAAAGCTTTGTCGGCCTTGCTCAGAGCGGTCTTGAGGGTGCTTTTGCCCCGCCCGAGTGCGCGTTTTGCCTCGGTGAGGCTGCTCTTGCAGAAGCGTGCCGAGTACATGGCCCGCGCCCGCTCGGGCAGATTGTGGGCCTCATCCACGAGAAAGAGCCAGTCGCCCGCGCTGTCGAAGAACCGTCGCAGATGCACCACGGGGTCGAAGAGGTAGTTATAGTCGCCGATGATGACGTCGCACCACTCGCTCAGATCCAGCCCCAGCTCGAAGGGGCAGACCGTGAACTGCTTTGCGGCGTCGGCCAGCGCGGCCCGGTCGAAGTGGCCGGTGCCGTCGTCCAGAAGGGCTTTCAGGGCCGTGTTCACCCGGTCGTAGTAGCCGTTTGCGTAGGGGCAGAGCTCCGGCAGGCAGGCGGGATGGCCCTCGGCATCCGGGTGGAGGCAGACCTTCTCCTTGGCTGTCAGGGTGACGCTGCGCAGAGCCAGCTTGGGATCAGACGCCCGCAGCCGCGCAATGGCATCCTCGGCGGCGGACTGAGTCGTGTTGCGGGCCGTCAGGTAGAACAGCTTCTCGCCGCAGCCGGTGCCGATGGCCCGCAGAGCAGGGAAGAGGACGCTCATGGTCTTGCCGATGCCGGTGGGGGCCTGACAGAAGAGCCGGACGCCGCTTTTGGACGGCGCGGCAGTGCAGGCGCGGTAGACTTCGCCTGCCAGCGCCCTCTGCCCGGGCCGGTAGGCCGGAAAGGGGAAATCCAGCGCCGAAAGGCTCACGCCCCGCTGCTCCTTCCACGCCAGCTGACGCTGCGCCCAGGGGGCGTACTGCTCGAGCAGATTCTGCAAAAACGCTTCCAGCTCTTCAAGGGTGAAATGCCGCACGAAGCGGAGGATGTCGTCGGTGTCGATTTGGTAGTAGGTGAGCCGGACGTCCAGCTTTTCCAGCCCCTGCTGACGGCCATACAGCGCCCCGTAGACCATTCCCTGCGCCCAGTGGCAGGGGTTCATGTCCTCGGCGATGTCGTCGGCGGGGACGGCTGTGGTCTTTATCTCGTCGATGACCGTCACGCCCGCCTCGTCGGTGAAGATGCCGTCGGCCCGGCCTTCGATGGTGAAGGAGATGCCCGCCGCCTCCCGTTCGCCGGAGAGAAAGACTTCGGCGGCGTAGCCTTCGCCTGCGGCCTTTTGGAGCTTGCGGTGGATGCGTGCGCCCTCGTTGGCGCGGTCGAAGCCGGTAAAGCGGCTGTCGATGCTGCCGGTGCGGAGCAAAAATTCCACCAGCTGGCGGACAGGCAGGCGAAAAGCAGGCATAGCGGGTCACTTCCTTTTTTATGGCATCATCTTGTATAAGGCTCCCCCTTTGGGGGAGCTGGCGCGGGAGCGCCGGAGAGGGCAAGCCCGGCACGATGGAGCCACCGCACAGCGATAGGCACTTTCTTTGTCAGAGAGATATTATCACAACAGCTGTATTTTTGGCAGCGTGCTTGCCCTCTCCGTCATCGCAAGCGATGACACCTCTCCCAAAGGGAGAGGCATTCGCACACGACAAACTTTCCCAAAAACTACGCCAGCCCCAGCATCCCGGCGCACTGGGCGGCAGCTTCGTCCACCTTGCCGAAGTCCACGGCGGCGCGGTAGTAAGTCTCCAGCTCGTCGTGGCAGGCTTTGGCCTGTGCCATCAGGTCGGCGGCCTGTTCCAAAAGCTCTGCTGCCGCCCGCTCGTTGAAGCGGAGACGGGCGCGGTAGCCCGCCAGATTTTCCCGGTCCACGAAACGGGTACACCGGACGGCCTGCACGCCGGGCAGCTGCACCGGGTGCCACCGGTTGTCGGTGAGGAAAGCCAGCCGGAGGGCCGGGATGAAGAGATGGTCTATCTTGTCGTCGGGGTGCATGGCGCAGGGGCAGGTGATGATGTGGTAGCCCCGGGCCAGCGCCTCGGCCCGGATGAGCTCGAGAAGCAGGCGGGAGACGGCGCCGTAGTCGTCATGGAAGACCACATACCGGTCGGCCAGCGCCTGGACGGTGCCGCGGTAGAAGACCGGCCCTTTCGGCGTGATGGCCGACAGCAGCCGCAGCTCTTCGCTGGCCGAGGCCCCCTCGGGCAGGCGGGGGAGAGTCCGGGCGCAGAGCCGCTTGACGTAGCGGCGGACCTTCTCGAAGTTGGCGCTGCACGCCTCAGCCCGGCGGCTGTCCAGCAGCAGGCTCCCGGCAGATGCGATATACCGCGCGGCCCGGCTGCGCAGGGCAGTGTTCTGGGCGAAGAGCCGCTTCACCTCGTCGGCGTGGGCGTGGAGGGCGTCGGCGTCCAGGGTGTGGTACAGGCTCACCACCTGCTCCTCTGCGCCCGGGGCGTCCGGCTCCATGACATGGGGTGCGGTGGCGTCCACGATGGCGGCGCGCTTGTCGAGAAAGATGACGCCGTCCAGACTGTCGGGGTCGCTGGCGCAGTGGATGCGCTGGATAGGCTCCCCCTTCTGCTCGGCCTTGATGGCCAGCCGCTTCATCAGCGTCGATTTGCCGCAGCCCGGCCCGCTTTTGATGAGATACATCTGCATCCCCGGCTCCCGCCGAAGCGGCTCAAAATAGCCCTTGAACCCGGCGGGGGTGGTGGTGCCCAGAAAGAAATCAACAGAATCGCTGCGTACAGCATTCATACTCAAACACCTCACTTTTGCTATAGGGTATGCAAAAATGAGGTGGAGGGTGACAAATCAGTAGGTATGCTCGCACACCCCGTGTATTTTATCCCGCAGGGCCACAAAGTCGCCGAAAGCCTCCGGCTTGTTCTGGGGCTGACGGAGCAGGGCGGCGGGGTGGAACGTCCCCATGAAGAGGATGCCGTTCTTCTCAATAAAGGTGCCGTGCTCCTTCGTCACCGAAAAGTCGGCGCGTATCATCCGCTGGGCGGCGATGCGGCCCAGGCAGACGACGATTTTAGGCCGCAGCAGACGGAACTGCTCCCGCAGCCAGGGCATACAGGCTTCGCTCTCGGCGGGCAGGGGGTCGCGGTTCTGGGGCGGGCGGCACTTGACGATGTTGGCGATATAGCAGTTGGAGGCACGGTCGAGGTCGATGGCGAAGAGGTATTTGTCCAGCAGCTGGCCGCTGCGTCCCACGAAGGGCAGGCCCTGCTCGTCCTCGCTCTGGCCGGGGCCTTCGCCCACGAAGAGCACCTCGGAATTCTCCACGCCCTGCCCGAACACCACGTTGTGCCGGGTGGTGTGCAGCGGACAGCGCTGACAGGCGAGACAGTCGTTTTTCAGTGTTTCCCAATCCATAAGCTCGGTATCCTCTCACAAACTAAATGACATTTTCTTAACAAATTATCGCGCGATTTCTTCCTTAAAATATACCACAAAATTCAAGATTTGTCTTGAAGTTTTCTGACTCTGTGCTAGAATAAAAAAGAAGGGCATATCTGTGATGCCCGGGAATAATTGCAAAGTAATTTCGGAGGTAATCAACAATGGCTGATATGTTTGCACCCCTGGTAGCCCAGCTGAAGGCAAACCCCAAGACGATCGTTTTTACCGAGGGCAATGACCCCCGTATCCTGGAGGCCGCAAGCAAGCTGCTGGCAGAGGGCGTGTTGAAAGTCGTTATGGTCGGCAACGAGGCAGAGTGCAAGGCTGCTGCCGCTGCTGGCAATTTTGATATTTCCGCTGCTGAGATCATCGACCCTGAGAACTACGCCGGCTTCGATGAGATGGTCAACACCATGGTCGAGCTGCGCAAGGGCAAGCAGACCGCAGAGGAGTGCACTGCTCTGCTGAAGAAGTCCAACTACTTCGGCACCATGCTGGTCAAGATGGGCAAGGCTGACTGCCTGCTGGGCGGCGCTACCTACTCCACCGCCGACACCATCCGTCCCGCTCTGCAGCTGGTCAAGACCAAGAAGGGCGCTCATCTGGTGAGCTCCTGCTTCATTCTGGACCGTGACTGCGGCGAAGAGGGCCTGAAGCGCATCGCTATGGGCGACTGCGCCGTCAACATCGACTACACCGATACCGTCGATAAGGCTACCGGCGAGGTCAAGGTGGCTGCTTCTGCCAAGCTGGCTGAGGTGGCAGTCGAGACCGCTAAGACCGCTAAGCTGTTCGGCATCGACCCGAAGGTCGCTGTCCTGAGCTTCTCCACCAAGGGCTCCGGCAAGGGCGGCACCGTCGCTCTGAGCCACGACGCTGTCATCAAGGCTCAGGAGATGGCCCCCGAGCTGGCTATTGACGGCGAGCTGCAGTTCGACGCAGCCGTTGCTCCCGAGGTCGCACAGGTCAAGTGCAAGGGCAGCAAGGTCGCCGGTCAGGCCAACACCTTCATCTTCCCCTGCATCGAGGCCGGCAACATCGGCTATAAGATCGCACAGCGTCTGGGCGGCTACGCTGCCTACGGCCCCATCCTGCAGGGCCTGAACGCTCCCATCAACGACCTGTCCCGTGGCTGCAACGCCGACGAGGTCTACAAGATGAGCCTCATCACCGCCTGCCAGTCCTGAACTGACATCTGGCTGAACTGAAAAGCTGAAAAGAGCCGCTGCCGCATTTTGCGGGCAGCGGCTCTTTTGGCTGTACATCGACTGCGGTTTATGGTATGATAAGCATAAGAAGCCCCGGCAGAGAAGGAGAACATTTGAACGTGGAAATAAAAGCTTTGGCCTTTGTCCTCATGGCGGCGCTGCTTTTGTGCGGCTGTGGGCAGAAGAGCGAAACGGCGGCTGCGGCCCCGGCTCAGGCGGTCACAGCGCCTGCTGCCCAGAGCGGTACGGCTCGTCCGGTGAGTACCGGCGTTGCGCCGGAACAGTTCGGGGCGAAGGGCGACGGGATCGCGGACGACCTGCAGGCTCTGCAGGCCGCGATGCAGCAGGCCAGCGCGTCCGGTCAGCCTCTCGAGCTGACGGCGGGGGCGGTCTACCGCTTCTCCTCCTGCCTCGGGCTGCCCAGCGGGCTGACCATCCGGGGAAACGGCGCTGTCCTGCTCAGCGATATTCAGTATCCTGACCTGAGAGAGGACCGTGTGGCGGTGGAGCTTATGAAAGACTCTGATGATGACCGCGCCCACGACGTCCGGCTGGAAAATGTGACCTTCCGGGCAGCGGACAGCTGTCAGGCCAACTATATGCTCCGGGTGATGCTCGCCCGCAATGTGGAATTTGTGGGCTGCACCTTCGACTGTGAGCCCAACGAGTGGGGGCGCTGCGCCGCCGACCTGTATGGCGGCAACGAGAATATCCGTTTTGAGGGCTGTGTGTTCCGCCAGATGACCTCCGGCGCGTCCGGCGGAATCTGGGTGCGCAACTGGACGGACAGGGTGGAGAGCCGGAATATCCGCTTCCAGAACTGTGAATTTTACAAGTCCGGTGCCGACGAGCTGCTGGCGGTCTGGGGATGGGGCGGCGCGGTGCGGGATGTCGTCCTCTCGGGCTGCAGCTTCTATGAGACACAGACGCAGGAGGCGCTGGACGCCGGTCATCGCCCGGCGTGGTTCATCACGCTGGGGCAGAGCGGCACCACAGACGTCCGGATGGAGGATTGCACCGTCCGTGCGGAGCATTGCGAGACCATTTTCCGTATGGTAGGCGATAAGACCCGCGCCGTCGTGGACAACTGCGACATCACTATGAAACAGCCGGACAGCATGGCAGAGCACGATATGAAAAAGGGCGCAAACCCCATGCTGGCCCGGGGCAATGACCGTGCCGACGGCAGCACGGTCATCCAGAACAGCCGCATCACCCTGAGCGGCGACAACGGGCGGCGCATCTGCTATCAGCTCAGCGCCTTGAAAGGAAATACGCTGGACGTCTCCCTCGGCTGCGGCATCGCCAGCACGAAGGAAGTCAGCGGCAACACCATCCGGGGCCGGATACGGCATAAAGTCTTTCAGGACTGCTCCGGCGTGGAGAATAACAACGTAGACGTGCGGAGATTCTCGATTCTGGGATGAACCGCTCATAAAAAGGAGGTTTTATCATGCGAAGAAAATTTATTGCGGCGGTCACATCGGGGGTTCTGGCCCTGACGGTCATGGCAGCTCTGCCCACCCATGCGGAGGCGGTGAGCATCTGGCTTGACCTTACCCCGGGGACGGAGAGCGTCGAGACGTTCCAGTACAAGGACTATGCAGACCGCTATTCGGACGCCTACGAGCTCTATGGCTATGACGCTGAGGCGCTGTTCAACCACTATGAGACGGTCGGCAAGGCCGAGGGCCGGGTAGGACGCTTCAAGAAGACGCCGGAAGAAGATGACCGGCATCCCTATGTGTGGGACGCCGATGAGCCGCTGGACCCGCTGCCGCCTTTGGACTTTCACGCGCAGCCGGACTGGTTCGATGCCCGTACCCTCCCGGAGAACCTGTCCAACGTCCGTATCATAAAAGAATATGAGCAGCTGGAAGCCTTTATAGAGAAAGACGAGTGGATCGGAGACCCCGTTCTGGTGCGGAAGGAAGAGCTCCTGACGGAGATGAGCAGCCGCGCCCGGAACTATAGAGGCCGGCGCGGCGGAGCTGACTATCTCCGCGCCATCAGTCAGGACATCGACGTGCTGCTTGATTTCATGGGATAAGGATGCTATAAGATGAAAAGGAAAGAGCCTCACTGCAAAGCGGTGAGGCTCTTCCCTTTGGTGGAGCACAGAGGGTCCGTCTGGCTCACGTGTGGTGGAGCGAAGCAACCCAAATCCGAACCATTGCCCTCTGAGGCATCTTTGGCGGCGATTTCATCGAAAGTGATGGTTTTTGTGCCGTCTTTGTAGTTGAATGTAATCAAAACTTTTTCATCATAGAGATAAACGGCGTTCACGAATGTATTGATAAGCGTTTCCCGGTGGCTTTTCACGTTCGGGTTGAGTTTGCGGAACCGGGTCAGCCAGAACCGAACCTGATTTTCACTCAACCGAGGCCGAGCGATTTTTTCTTCGGCGATCCGAACCTCAAGTTCTTTCTGCTGGGCTTCCAGCTTTTCCAAACGCGATTTGGTGGAGTTGGTCAGCACACCTGCTTGAATGGCGTTCAGCATATTTTCAATGCCGTTCTCTACCTCGCGCATCTGCTTTTCCAGCAAAGGGAGAGTGGTGTTTTCCTGATCCTGCAACTCCATCACTTCCGCAACGATGGCATCAATCACGGCATCGTCCTGAATCAGCTTCATGGTTTCAGCTATGACCAAATCTTCCAGCCACTCTTTACGGACGGTCTTTTTCTTGCAGGTCTTGAAACGCTTCGCGGTGGCGCACTTATAATAATGATGAACGACCTTGTTTCTACCCGTACCGCACTCGCCGAACATCATCGCGCCGCACATTCCGCAGAACAGCTTGGTGGTGAGCAAGTAATCGTCCTCGGCCTTGTGGCGGGCAGGAGCGCGGCTGTTCTTCTTGATTTTCAGCTGCACTTCTTCAAACAAGTCCTTGTCCACGATGGCCGGGATGCTGTCCGGCATTACGATGTCCTTGAAGTGGTTTTCACCAATGTACCGTTTGTTCGTCAGCAGCGTCTGAACACTGTTGTAGGTGAACTTCTGGTTGCGGTTGGTGGTCACGCCGCTGTCGTTCAGCCAGTTCATCAGTTCTTTCATAGTTGCACCATCGTTGTACCGCCGAAAGGCTTCTACCACAAAGGGAGCTTTCAGCGGGTCGATTTGAAAGAACTTCTCCTCGTCCACCTTAAAACCAATGGGAATTGTGCCGCCGTTGTACTTGCCCTTCAGAACATTCTCAGTCATGCCGCGCACGACCTTTTCAGAAAGTTCTGCGGAATAGTATTCAGCCATACCGGTGAGCATGCTCTTGACCATGATACCCGCTGGGCTGTCAGAGATGGGCTCCGTGGCAGACACCAGCTTGACATGATTCCGCTCCAACTGGTACTCATAGTGTGCAGAATCATAGCGGTTTCGGGCAAAGCGGTCAAGTTTCCAGACCAGCACAATGTCAAACAACCGTTTTTCGCTGTCCTTGATCATCTGTTGGAAGTCCGGGCGGTTGTCAGTTTTGGCAGAAAGGGCGCGGTCAATGTAGTGCTTGACCACGGTAATGCCGTTCTTTTCGGCGTAGGCCGTACACTCGCGAATCTGACCTTCGATGGATTCTTCACGCTGGTTGTCGCTGGAATAGCGGGCGTAAATCACGGCAGTCATGGCTACACCTCCTTACTTCATTTTCCGCAGACGGCGCACAAGGTCGGATGCACTGTACAGCACACGGGCTACCGACACCGCATCCTCGCTCACGATGTAGAACACCGAGTAGTTGTCTACCAGCATCTGCCGCAGTCCTTGGGTGCGCTCCGGCTCGCTTTCTACCAGCGCACAGCGTTCCGGCAGGATGTTCAGCGACTGGATTGCTTCTGCAATGCGGTCATACTGTCGCATTGCGGTGTCAGATTCCAGTAGACGGTCGGCAATGTAGCTGTAGATCTGCTCCATATCGCTGAGTGCCATCCGGGAAATTTTCACATCATACTGTTTCATCTGTGCTGTTCCCTGAACTGTGCGAATGCGCTTGCAGCATCCACGGTATCACCGTTCTGAATCTCCTTAATGCCCACCTGCAAGGCTGCATGGAGCTGGTCATCGGTCATGGTGTCAGCGTTCAGAGCCGCAGGAGCCTTCGGCAAGGACAGAGAGAAGGGAATGCCGCCAGTCAGGGTAATCTGGCGCAGGTACATATCAATGGCAGTTGCCATCGGGATGCCGAGCTGCTTCAACACATCCTCGGCTTGCTGCTTAACGGTGGGGTTGACACGAAGATTGAGTGTCATCGTTTTTTCCATGGTTATCACCTCGGCCTTATTGTAACGTATTTTGCGTTGCAAATCAATAACTCCCAAACTTATAATTAAATTTCTCCATATTGCACAACATATTTATTTCAGAATTGTTCAAGAATCAAAATATCTGTCCTGTTGCTGAAATGAAATCAAGCCAGTCATTCTTATTTTTCATGTATCGATTATCTTTTTTACCATTGTACAGAACAAAATCATCAGCGGAACCGCAAAGAGCAAGCATAGGACATTTTTTAATTCAGCATTATCCGTTGAAAGCTGCATCAAAATCATAGAGAGCGGATACCTTTCTTTGCTCTGCAAAAATGTCATGGGTTGTTCCAAAAGATTCCAGCTCTCAGCGATAGAAAGGAATGCCGCAATCATAACATACGGTCGTACAATTGGAGCATAAATTTTCCTAAAAAGCACCCAGTTACTTGCGCCGTCACAAATTGCTGAATCGAACAGGCTACTGTCAATTCTTTTTGCTGCGAACCAAAAGAGTAAAATCATCCAAGGCTGGAAAGCCGTCATTATCAATAGCCCTTCAAGAGAATCCAACCATCCAATATTCATCAGAACCAGATATTGAGGGAGCATAAGTGCTTGCTGCGGCAAAAGCAAAAAGAAAACACAGGTCAAAAGAAAAAATGTCTGCGCTTTCGGAGATGGGATTCTGGCAATCGCATAACCTGCAGGCAGTGCAATCACAATTTGAATAAGCACTCCGGCAATTGCAAGAATCGCGGTATTTTTATAGGCGCAAATGAATTCCATCAGAGAATCCATCTGCCACAAGTCATCTGGGTTTATATCAAATGTCAGGAAAACAAGAAATACGCATGGCAGCACAAAAATCACAGCAGCTATCAAAGATAACATCCTATATGTAGCTTCTTTTCGTGGGTTCATCAGTTATTCCTCTTTTTTCTCGCCAAACACATTCCACTCAGTACAAAGGCTTCAACAAAAATCACAACCAAGATAGATGCTGCTTCCAACCGTGCATAATTCATATTCATAAAATTGTTTTGCAAAAAGTGTTGAATACTATATAGTTGCTCATTCGGATGACTTCCACCAATCAAATAGGCTTCACGGAAACATCGAAAGCTATTGTAAATCGTCAAGATTCCACAAATCAATAAAGAACTCTTTATGATTGGAAGCTTTATATACCAAAAACATTGTAGAGGGTTGACTCCATCTAGCATGGCGGCATCTATGATCTCGGATTCTATGGATTTTATGTTAACTATAAAAATCAAAATCGAGAATCCCAGTGTTTTCCATAACACAATTATAAGGAACACATAAAATGCAACTGGTGTTTCACCCCACTGGCTAGGAGACTTTTGTAAGATGCTTGATGCAATTGTCACAACACAAGCTGCCGGAAGTATTGAAGGAACAAGGAAGAACAGACAAAGTTTTTCTTTTCGGAGCTTTATATAAACTTCCGCAATGAAAATGCCAATAACCAAATTGACGGGTACAATGATGGCCCACAAATGAAACAGATTTCTAACAGCGAGTGAAAATGCCTCATTTTCAAAAAGATCCACATAATTTTGTATGCCGACAAAATCAGTTCCTGTTCCAAGAAAGAAACTTTTCCCAAAAGCAATCAAGATTGGAAACAGATAGCAAAAAAATCCGGCAATAAGTGCCGGCAGAAGAAGGATATTGCTCTGAAGATTCTTTTTCATTTTATTCATCAAGGTACAATTTGAGCCGCGGAGTAAGTCGATCAACAAGCTCATCAAGGGTAATTTCATCATTCCAATACTGAACCATCGTTTCGCTTAGAAGATTTCCGCCATCCTCACTTTGATCAAGCTGCAAGGCACGGTACCAAATTGTGTGATATTGCGCTGCATTGATCTTGTCACATATTGTTTCAAGTTGATCTAGCTGTGCATCAGTCAAATTGTCACCATACATCTCTTTTCGGTTTTCAATATCTTCTTGCCCTATTTTTTCATGGGATGCATCATAGACACTGAATTGATATTGTGCTTCCATACATTTTTTAAGACATCCACGTCGGACAGGAAACATATCTTTATCTGCAAACGCCGAACTCGACTGGCATTCTTCACTAAGAAGATAAGCTAAAAGTGCTTTTACCTCTGCTGGATGCTTTGTGTTTCGATTTCCCATTGCGTAAGAACCGATTTCAGCAGTAACACCGCCTAGCTCATTGGGAATGGGAAGTGTTACGGTTTTGATTCCAAGAGCTGCACACTGCCGAAGAAGTCCCACCGTCATATAGCTTGGGTCAAGACTAGCAAAAGGTTCACCGTTTGCAAAATAATCTTGGACTACTTCTGGATTGAAACTGTCAAACAAACCATTTTGCATCTCATAAGAAATTTCACCCGTACGGAATTCTTTCTCGTATGCTAATGTTTGCCGACAACTAACTGTGTCCAAGTTAATAGTGTGATTCTTGTAATCGATAATTGGCTGCGATAACGCGCTTGTCATGCTAAAGTCCATCACAACCAGCATTGGTTTTTCCTTGTAGACGCGCAGCAGTTCATCCATCGTGGCCGCAAGGCTTTTTGATGCGGCTTGCATATCAAATCCGCTGTCTTTTAGAACGCTTTCTGCACTTGTCAGAGCTGGAACTGAAAAGCACAAAGGTAAAATATACTGTTTTCCTTTTAGTTTTCCAGCATCTAAAAGAGGCATATAAAAATTCTCTGCTGTGAATTCGTTTGAATCCATTACATCGGTAAGATCGAGAAAAGCTCCATTCATCATACTCTTTTCAATATCTGGAAATAGATTAACATTCGTCAATCGGTTTCCTTCCATAATAAAAAGGTCGGGACCCTTGCCTGAAAGGATTTCCGTATTTAGCTGATGAATCTCTGCCTCACGCTCTGCGGTATCACCCTCTTTTGGCGATACGAACTGTATTGTGATATTCGGGTTCTCTTTTTGATAATCTAGCAGTTTTTCATAGATAGGACAATGTGTATCAGGATTTGCATAGTGAGCGGTAAGGTAGACTGTTAAAGTGACTGGATTTGAGCTATCCTCTGCAACGGGCTTAGCTAAATCAGTTTCCTTCTTGGTAGATGCGCATCCTGTGAGAAGAACCAGCAGGCTTACAATAATAGCGGCAATAAATATACTAAATCGGTTATTTCGTCTATTGTTATACATAACTTCAGGTTCTCCGACTTCTAAAATTTTGCTTCATACCAATACCAATGTGCTGCAATTCGTTCAGTATATTGTGTATTATCACCTTCTGATTCTGCCCACGACCATCCATTTCCACTTTTTACAAACTCAACCGGAACATCTTGAAAGCCATGTGGTTCATCATCTTCAGAATAGTAAAAGCCCTTATATGTAGTACTCGGAATGAGCCCGAAAGAGCCTGTACAAAATTCCACCATATCATCTGCGTAATAATATACTTTCCATCCATTCCACTCTAGCGGTCCCATTGGATGTTCTTCTATCACTTTCCGCGCATAGTTTGTCAGCTCATTCTGATTTCGCAGTACATAAGACTGGATGGATTTTTTGCTAAATGGCCGAACAATCAACGCCGTAGCTACAGCAATACACCCTAGTGCGGTCAAAAGTCCAATGCAAATTCTTTTCATGCTTTTCTCCAGTCAACTGAAAACATATCACGCTGTAAGAACTATGATATCGCAGACTTTACTTTAGCGTGTGTACAATATGCAGTGCCATATCTGCATTTTCTTTGTCTACAAATATCTCTGTGATATACTTTGGTTTTATACCTAGAGTTCCAATTCTTGCCTGATCGAACGTATTACGCCGATTGACATCTTTAGTTTTGCAATAGAACTTGATTCCCGCAGCCGCCAACGCATCCGTGATGCGATTGCACTGGTAGGGGTCAGAAACAGCTGCAACTTGTGATTTGAAAAATTGTTCTAACATAAAAAGGCCTCCTATATACGTTCTAAAAGAAGTTCTTACAAATCCTTTTTAAAACAACGAAATTTAAGCCCGCTTTATTTCATCCGTCCACAATTTTTTTCAAAATCGTATGGTTGCACATAAATTTCCAGAAAGCTTGTAGCACAATCACGATTTTTTTCTTTTTATTCAAAGAAACCACCACGGCAGTTCCAGCCACAGGTTATCCATGGCCTGTTCCTCGGTCTTTTTGGCGCGGCCTTTTGTCAGGTGGAAATATATCGCCGTACCAATCAAAGGATGTTTCTTGCCATCAGTAAAGCCATAGCGGTACAGCAGGTAAGTCTGTTCGCGCTGGGTCAGCCGTTTCAGGCCATCGTACAGTTCCCGGCGCGATTCCTGCTCCTCCATAATGCTCTGCGGCTGCATGGCGTAGGGGTCGGCTATGGCCTCAATGCGCCGTAGTTGTTCCTCTCCCGGCAGAACATCATCCAGCGAAACACGTTGGTAACAGACGCCGTCCTTGTCTTCCGTCACCATCCGCTGCTCAAAAGCGGCAAAGGCATCCCGCACCATGTCCATCATGGCGTTGCGGATGGCAGGAGCCGCATAGGTCAGGAACTTCATGCCGCGCGCTGCATCGAACTTCGGCACAGCTTTCCATAAGCCCAGATTGCCTGCCTGTTTCAAATCGTCCGTGTCAAGGTTCAAGCCAGACTGTGCCAGATTCATGCTGCGGAAAAGGTCATTTGCCACCTTGCCAATAAAGGACTTGTTGTTGTCGATCAGGCTGTCCAGCGCGGCAGCATCGCCTTTCTGTGCCAGCGCACAAAGCCGTTCATTCGTCTGCTTCATGGGCGTTTTCCTGCTCTGCGGCAGACTGCAAGATTCCCAGCAGACCGTTCCGCAGCTGTTCCAGTGCTTCCGGCGTGGCTCCTTCCATGCCCGAAACACTGTCCAACATTGCATCTGTCAACTGCTCTGCCGTAATCGTTGGGTGCTGCACATCCTGCCCTTTGGTCAATTCGGTGAACATTTTCTCTGCCACTTTTTTGCTCATGGCTTCCTGTTCGGCGTAATGGCTCCCGATGCCCTTTTTGATTTCCTTGACCGCTGCCATGAAGTACATCTCAATGTCATCAAGGTCGCCTTGGTACACCGGCTTTCTCCGAAGGCCGATGTCCTTTGCGGCTTTGGCTGCTTCTGGAGTCTTGACCCTTGTACGCAGCAGGGTGCTCAATGTCGTGAGCATGGCATTCTGTGCTGCGATGCCGGATGCAAAAGTATCGTCAAAATACTGCGCTATGCGGTAAGTAAGCTCTGCAAAGCGGGCGTTTTCCAGCAGCAGATTGACCACCTCTGTATTGACACGCCCTGTGTAGAGGCTCTTTGCGGCTTCTACGGACAGGCCAAGTTCGGCAATGTCGTAGTTCTTGCGGTCGGGGATGTTGGTTTCTCCCAGCAGAAAATCCGTAGACACGTTGAACAGCCTTGCAATCTTCAGCACCTGCTCATGGGTCAGGGTTCCTTTTGCGCCACTGATAAAACGGTTGATGGTGCTCTTGGAGCAGCCGATCTCCTTGGCGAGTTCTGGTTGGCTGATGTTGTGCTCTTTCATCAAGTCCGCAAGACGGACGTTGGACGGTGCGGGCAGATATTCCTGTGCCATGTGGTCGGCCCTCCTTTTTGAGCTTTTTCCTCATTATAATACGCTCTGCCGTTTTGTTCAATATACGGTTTATTCTCCACCCTTGCTGTTGCAGCCCTGCAACCAGTGAGGGCTTTTTTCTTTTTCCGTTGCAGTTCTGCCGCTTTTTCGCCCTTTCCACAAAATTCTCCGTATATTCAGGCAGGAAGCCAAAAACACCAGATTTCCCACGCTGGGGACTCTGGTGCAGCGCACGAAACAAAGGAGGAATGCCCTTGAGTCTGTATCAAACTGTCAAGTCCGCCATCACCGTTCGGCAGGTGGGAGAGATGTACGGCATGGGACCCGACCGCCGTGGCATGGTGTGCTGTCCGTTCCATTCCGACAGCGACCCCAGCATGAAGCTGAACGACACCTATTATTATTGCTTTGGCTGTGGAGCCAATGGTGACGCCATCGACCTCACCGCCAAGCTGTTCGACCTGAATCCCCGGCAAGCCGCCGAGAAACTCGCGCATGACTTCGGGCTTGACCCGGACAAGCCGCCCGCCAATGCCATTGCCCTGCCGCCACCCAAGCGTGGCCTGACGGACGAGCAGTGGGCAGACATCGCCTACTGCCTGCGGGTGCTGACCGATTATCTCGACCTGCTGCACGACTGGCGAGAGCGCTACAAGCCTGCCACCCCGGAGGAACCGCATGACCCACGGTTTGAAGAAGCCCTCCACATGACCGAGACCATCGAGCACCTGACGGACTGCGTTGCATTTGGGACGCCCCAGCAGAAGGCCGCTGCCGCCGCACAGCTGCTGTCCGGGTCGTACCTGCTGATGCTGGAGGAGCGCACCGACCGCCTTGCTCTGGCAAAGTGCGCCTAATAATTTATTCACCCAAAGTGGTGGGTCTCACCGTGAGACCCGCCACTTCACTTTCCCAAAGGAGAATTGCCCTATGAAGAAAAACATTTCCCGCAATCCCTTATGGCCGGACTGGTACAACGGCAAGAAGATCGATGAAGTCCAGTTTGGACGCGCCTTTCTGGAACAGTGGCCGCTGAAATGCGTCAACGGAACACTGTACACGCTGGACGGACCGGTGGAGGACGAAAGCGAGATCAAGCAGCGCATCTTGGAGAACATCGAGGAATATGTCACCTCCGGCCTGTCCAAAAAGGTCACCAACATTCTGGAGACCATCAAGCTGCTGGCTTTTTCCGACCCGTTCCCCATCGAGCAGGACTGCATCCACCTCCAGAACGGCGTGTACCATCTGCCGGACGGCTCTTTTCAGGAGAGCCGCCTGTTCTGCCAGAACCGCCTGCCGGTGAGGTATGACCCCAAAGCCGCCAGCCCTGACCGCTGGCTGACCTTCCTGCACGAGCTGCTGGACGATGCCGACATCCCCACCTTACAGGAATATCTGGGCTACTGCCTAATCCCCAGCACCAAGGGGCAGAAGATGATGCTCATTGTCGGCAAGGGCGGCGAGGGCAAGTCCCGCATCGGGCTGGTGCTCAAACGGCTCATGGGAGATGCCGCCAGCAACGGCAGCGTCCAGAAAGTGGAGAACAACCGCTTTGCCCGTGCCGATCTGGAACGCCGCCTGCTGATGATTGACGATGATATGGACATGAACGCCCTGCCCAAGACCAACTATATCAAGACCATCGTCACCGCCGAAGCCAAGCTGGACTTGGAGCGCAAGGGCGTCCAGAGCTACCAGCGTGACATCTACGCCCGGTTCCTCTGTTTCGGCAACGGTGCGCTGACCTCACTGTACGACCATTCGGACGGTTTCTTTCGCCGCCAGCTCATCCTGACCACCAAGGACAAGCCTGCTGACCGCACGGATGACCCTTTCCTTGTGGAGAAGATGTGCGCCGAGTTGGAAGGCATCCTGCTCTGGTGTTTGGAAGGGCTGCACCGGCTGGTGCAGAACGATTTCCGCTTCACGGTCAGCGAACGAGCCGCCGCCAACGTGGACACCATCAAGCGCAGCAGCAACAATGTCATCGACTTCATGGAGTCCGAGGGCTACTTCCGTTTCAAGGCGGACTACTCCATCAGCTCCAAGGAGTTCTACGACATTTATAAGCAGTGGTGTGAGGACAACGCCTGTCACAGCGTATCGGCCATCCGTTTCAGCGCAGAGCTGCGCCAGAATGACCGCCGCTATAACCTTGAAGCCACCAACAACATCTATCTGCCCGGTGGCCGCAGAGTGCGGGGTTTTGTAGGCATCGAGCCGCTTGTCCACCCCTGCCCGTAAAAAGTGCATTTTTTTACGGAAGAAGTTCGTACAACCTGTACGGTCTGTACTTGTACGCACCCGTACGGCAAGTAGAAGTAAATTAAAACGCGTCATCGTTTATATTTCGCGTCTCCGTACACCGTACAGACCGTACGGGTTATTTGAAGTCCGTACGCAATTTTTTCAGATGCGTACGGAGCAATCAAGTTCGCATTGTGCGAACTTGATCGTAGCTCTCCCGCAGGAGACGTTCCCCCTCGGAGAGTCCTCGAAGAGCCCACTACACTTTGCAGCCCATAGGGATGAAAGTGTCATAGTGGGTTATTACACTTCCGCAGAAGTGCATCTCCGTTCCCCGTCACCTCTCGATGAACCTTGAAAGGAGGGATGCCCTTTGGCAAGAAATGATGGCATTGACCGCACCAGTGTTCGAAATCTCGCCGTTTCGGACAAGGCCGTTGGCAACACTCAGCAGCACAACGAGCGCGAAAAGGACAGCTACCGGAACCCCGACATCATCCCCCAGCGCACTGCATGGAACATCCACTTCAAAAAGCCAACCGCCAGCTACACCGACCTGTTCTCCCAACTGGAAACCGCTGGCACGATTTCAACGCGCGGCTTGAAGCCGGATGCCACCCATTACTGCGAGCTTGTCTTTGATGTCAACTCGGCCTACTTTGACAACCACGGCGGCTACGAGTTCGCCAAGCAGTTCTATGAGGATGCCTACCAAGCTGCCGTTCAAATCGTGGGCGGTGAGCAGTATATCCTCTCGGCAGTCATGCACGCCGATGAGATCAACCGTGCCATGACCGAAGCATTAGGCCGTGAAGTCTACCACTATCATCTCCATGTGGTCTATGTGCCTGTGGTGGAAAAGCAGATCCTCTGGTCGAAACGCTGCAAGGACAAGGCACTGGTCGGCACCGTCAAGGAGACTGTCATGCAGGTCAGCCGGAGCAAGAAGTGGGCATCCAAACCTCTGCTGGACGAATCGGGAAAGCCTGTTTTGCAAAAGAACGGCAAGCCTATCCTGAAGAAGTCGTACAGCGTCCTGCAAGACGATTTCTTCAACTATATGCGTACTGCCGGGTACACCGATGTGGAGCGCGGCGAGCGTGGCAGCACCGAAGAACACCTGACTGTCACTCAGTTCAAAGTCCAGCGGGAGCAGGAACGGCTGGACACCCTGACCACCCAAGCCGACCAGCAGGCACAATCGCTTGCCAAAACCAGTCAGGCCCTCTCCCAAAAGGAGAAAGAACTTGCCTCCATTCAGAAAAAGACCACGCTCACGAAAGAAGCCCTCATTCATGCGCGTGATCTGGATTATATCGGCAAGCGCACCTTCCTCGGCAACTACTCGCTGACCGAAGAAGAATTTTCCAAGCTGAAAAAGCAAGCCGACCACGGCTATATGATGGACGTGGAGAACCGCCGCTTGAAAGAAGAACTTTCCACCGCCAAGAAGGAGGCCGTTCGTTGGAGCAACAAGTACCACGACCTTTGGTATGATGTGAAGCCTTATCTGGATGCTCTCCACCGTGCGCCCGAACTGGTGCGCGGCTTTCTGGAAAAGATTCTTGCCCCCAAGCAGGAGCGCACCATGAATGTGTCGCAGCGAAACCGCAAGCGTGGGCAGGATATGGAACTTTGATTTTCGGAGGATACCATTTGAACAAAAAGAAGAAGTCGAACAAATCCGGCTACCCGGATGAAGCAATCAAGACCCTTGCACGTTGCTTTTATCCCTCCATGGTTGAGTTTTTCAACAGCGAGGAAGGCCAGCGTGAATATGAGGAATGGCTGAAAGAGCAGGAAGCTCTACAAGCCTTGCCTGTTGCAGCATAAAAACAGCAGGACGCTCCCAGTAAAGGGAACGCCCTGCCTTATATAGATGTATCTCACCGAGGTGTGTCCAGTTGGGCACACCTCCATTGGTGGATGCGGCAGATCGGGGAGATAAAGGGTGGGCATCGGTATTTCTTTCTGATGTGTCTTGCCATTTATGCCTACAAATGCGGTGTGTCGAAGCAGCAGCTCCGGCAGGACATGAAACAGGCTTTTGATGATCTACAGATGGTGAAGCATGAGAACGCATTGACCGAGGAAGATATACGGAGTGCGCTGGAGGCCTACGACAAGGAGTATTACAATTTCACGATTTCTGATATTGAAGCTCTGACCGATGTTCGTATCGAGAGGAATAGACGGAATGGACGATCACAAAAACTCCACATGCAGTACATGAATATGAATAGACAATTTAAGGTTGGCATCGGGGAATGTACGAATGGTGGACGCCCATCTGGAAGCGGAACGGCGCAGAAAACGGTCTATGAATGGCGGCAGCAACATCCGGGGGGAACGAAAAGCCATTGCAAAAGGGAGACGGGATTGACTTATCCCACCATTCGCAAATGGTGGGACACTATACCGGAGGGGCATATAACGGTCAAAATACGCCCGTCACAGGCTTTGAGCGATTTGTTGGTGGAGAATTTTAAGAAAGGGCTGTAAACGCACCAGAAATGCCCTGTAAGGCGTTTTGGAGGCGGGTAAGGGTTTTATTACCACCCACCAAAAACGAGGCTGGAAAACCGCATAAAATAAGGCTTTTTCAACCCTTAAATGTGCACGCTGCGGTGTTACCATATAGAAAAACGGTGTTCACAGAAAAGATACAAATAATATTTGCAACGCACTTGCAAAACGAATGAATGTTGAGTATAATATAAGTGCAAGCTATGTGATGAGAAAGGAGTGCTATGTATGGCTAAAGGAAATATGACGATTAGAATGGAGCCGGAGCTGAAAGCACAGGCGGCAGCTCTTTTTAAGACTTTGGGAATGGATTTGAGTACGGCAACGGGGATTTTTTATCGCCAGGCACTTAGGTGTCATGGACTTCCCTTTGAGGTCAAGGTTGACGAGCCGAACGCCACTACCTATGCTGCGATGGAAGCGGCAGACAAGGGCGAGGATATGTTTGGCCCGTTTGACAGCGTCTGTGATTTGATGGAGGCACTTAATGCTTAAGCCGGAGTTTACGGGGCAGTTCAAACGAGATTATAAGCTTGCGGTAAAACGGGGCTGCAATCCGAAGAAGCTGGAAGAAGTCATTACGCTGTTATGCAATGAGCAACCATTGCCGGAGGCATACCGAGATCACGCTCTCACTAATTCCAGAAACTATAAGGACATGAGAGAGTGCCACATTGAGCCGGATTGGTTGCTTGTTTACAAGGTTGTCAGAGAGACTTTAATTTTGAAATTGATTAGGACGGGTTCTCATAGCGATTTGTTTTGAGAATCGATCCAAACGAAAGAGTGGTGATGATATATGGCGGGTGTTATAACGGAAATAGCGGCAGAATGTGGCGTGTCAGAACAGGCGGTCAGAGCGTGGTGTCGGCGAAACCATGTTTCGAAAGATGCGAAAGGAAGTTTCGCAATCAGCGAAAGCCAAAAAAACCGCTATATATCAGCATTATTTAGGTGATGGGCGAAACCAAGTTTCGCAACCGGCGAAAGCAAGTTGCGAAACCTCGGAAGATGTGTTGATTTCCATGTTGCAAAGGGAATTAGACCGTAAAAATGAGCAGCTTGAAGTAAAGGATAAGCAGATCGAGGAACTGAACGCAAGACTGGCAGATGTCAGCTCGGCATTGGTGGCGGCGCAACAGACCGCACAGGTAGCTCAGGCACTTCATGCGGGAACACTTCAACAGAGGTTGACTTCTGGTGGGGAAATGCGAGAAGTGGTGGATGATAAACCTCAAAAAAGAGGGTGGTTTAGTCGGTTGTTTTTTGGCGAAGACAGTTAGGAGATATAAAGATGGAGAAAGTGGTTGCATAATGAAAAAAATAGATGCTATGAATTATCTTGTTTTTGATAGAAATTTATTTAATTCATTAAAAGCAGGAGGAATTCAGAGGGTGTATTATTGTTCAAAAGATTTTTCGATTTTTGCTGTAACAGATGGTGATATGCTACAGTATATAAATTGGGCAGATTTTAGTGATGTGTCGCTTGCGAAAAATTCTTTAGCTGAACACCCGTTGACTATTTTATATAGCTTTTGCCCTGCTGAAATTTGTGGTTTGTTTGCAGCAATAACTTTTTTTCGAGATGTAGCGATTACTATTTACGTTAGTAGACCGCAATTGCAAGGTATTATTAGTTATAGTGATTTCTCCCCAGGAGAGATAGCCGATTCGCTGAAAAAAGATTGCGTTATGTTATCTGCTGCTCAGATCGAAGCTATTTCTGATGAGTGGAGTCTAATCATACAAAATCAGAGTAACTTAAGAATTTTTTATAAAAATAAAGTTGTGAATGTTCAAGATGACTATTTTGATACAGATATTAGCTGTGTTCTCCCCCAAAAAGGGAACATAGTGCTGGCAGATATTTTGCCAGATATTCAATTGTCGCTAAGGCGTAAGTACGGTTTTGGGTTAAACCCCAGATATATAGAATGGAGGGTTTCCAATGTTTTGAGTTTGCTTTGAGTTGACTTTCCCTAAAAAATAATCAAAAAAGGAGATTTCAGTATGATAAGAAAAAGACTTGTTTCTCTGTTCTTGGCGGTTGTAATGTTGTGCTCTCTTTCTATGACGGCATTTGCGGCGTCTGATGAAGATGTGGCTATGAGTGCAGAGCAAGGTATTATAGCTTCAGAAACATTTGAGATCCCAGTTTCTTTGAGTTTGGATGAACTTGATGAGATGAAGTCTGAACTTGAAGAATGCGGAATCCCATATACTGTTCAAGGAAATCGAGCTATTGCAACAGTTAATGTGACTACTAATATTCACTATGTTGATGAGTTGTACTTTTCCATTATAGCGCAGTGCCGAACAACCTTGTTACAAAAAATAACAGGATCTATTGTATGGAAGTATAAGACAACAGGGTCTTACTCAAAGACTAAGACTATTTCCGTCAACTATCAGGATGATTTTGGTATCCCTAAGTACACCTTAACCTGTCTTAAATATACAGGAAAAACTTTTGCTTCTGGAACTACGATAAGCGCAGATTTTAACATTGATGTAGATGCTACTGGCGAGATTTCTGGTGGTGTTGTATCGAGAACGGTTACTGGCATTGTTCCGTAAAATTAACATTTAACTTTAGTGAAAGGGGCCAGTTGTAGCATAATAGCAATTGGCCCCTTTCTCCCCGCGGGAGCGCGCAAAGCACTTTCACACTGCCGGGCACAAAAGGGGGCGGCGGTGTGAAAGTGCTTTGCGTTACTTTCTCACCAGAAAGTAACAAAGAGGTTGTTTTTAGCGGAAGTTTATGATAAAATAGAGAACGGAAGATTAAGCGGAAAGGGGGCGATTTTATGGGAGTTACGATTTCGGGCATGACAGGTGCGGGAAGCATCCGGCACAACAACCGTAGCTTCTCTGCGGCGAATGTAGACCAGAGCCGAACGGAGCAGAATATCACTTTTTGCAACGAGGATCTGAAGCAGGTCTACCACATGGTTTTTGATGAAGCTCTCACAGCCTACAACGCAAAGAAAACCAAAACGAGAGATAAGATACCGGACTACTATGAGCATATCCGGCAGAGCAAACAGGAAAAGCTGTTCCATGAAGCGATCTTCCAGATCGGCAACATGAGCGACTGTGGGTGCGGTACGCCGGATGGAGAACGGGCTGCGGCAGCTCTGAAAGATTTTGCGGATTCCTTTGCAGAACGCAACCCCCATCTGCGGGTGTTCAATATGGTGCTGCACATGGACGAGGCAACGCCCCATCTCCATGTCGATTTTATCCCTGTGGCAACGGAGCAGTCCAGAGGACTTGCGACCAGGGTATCCATGAAACAGGCGTTGAAGCAGCAGGGGTTTGTTGGTGTCGGCAGAAAGCAGACTGAATGGGCGGCGTGGATGGAGCGAGAGAAAGAAGCTCTGACGGAGATTGCCCAGCGGCACGATTTTGAAATTATCTCTCTCGGCACGAACAGACCACACATGGACTTACCGCAGTTCAAGGAAGCGGCGGCGAGACTGGAAGCGGTGCAGCAGCAGACAGCGGCAGTTGAGCAGGAAGTTGCCGAGCTGGAACGGCAACGAGACGCTCTGAAAGGCACTGTACGGCTCTTAAAGGAGGCAGACAGGGTAAATGTATCCATGAAGGATATTCAGCCAGAAAAGACGCTCACAGGGGCAGTAAAGGGCGTGACGGTGGATCAAGTCGAGCAATTAAAGAAAATGGCGCTGCGCAGCGTGACGGATCGGCAAAAGGTAAAAGAGTTGACAGCGGAAAACACCCGTCTGCGGTCGCAAGTGCCGTCCATGCAAAAGCGGCTGGAAGAAGCACAGCGGCAGCAGCGGCTTGAACAGGAAAACCGTAGGCTGCGGGACGAGAATTATTATCTGCAATCTGAGCTGCATGAGGAACGCGGCTTCACCGAGCGTCTGACGGACGGTATCGGTCGGATGCTAGACTTTCTGGAAGAACACTTTATTTTTTTGTCCTTAATCTTCTAACCTATGGCTCCCGGCCACATTCTTCAAATATTCCTCCGGGTCACCGTTCAGAATCAAATCTGCATAGCCCAGCGGATCATTGTAGATGAGGTAGTCCAGTTCCGTCTGCTGTGCCATAGTCACGTCCAGCGCATCCTCGACCCCGGTGCCGTCAATGGAAATTTTTCTCCCATCCCGGAGTAGCAGTTCCACGCACCCGGTATCCATGTTGAAATGGCAAGCCCTTGCATCGTACTTCATAATCATACCCTCCAAATCTTGTTAGTGGCTTACGGTCTATGACAAGGTATCGGAGTTTTGCGTCGTCCACGGGAGCCTTCATTTTCAAACCCGAAGAAAACGAAAAATCCGAACCCTTCTCCAATCGGAAACAGGTTCGGATTTTTCTTGTTTGGTGGAGGCGATGGGAGTCGAACCCATGTCCGAAAAGAGTTCAGCGTAGGTGTCTCCGGGTGCAGGCGATCTACAACATTCCCTCCGCGTCACGCCGGTCGTCAGGCTAACGCTTCAGTAGCTTCATGAGTTCCTGCCGGTCCGCAAAGCTTAGGTCCGTTCAGGTGCTGTGTCTAAAGGACGCCCCGGCCCCACACGACACAAGAGTGGGCGGAACGCGCAGCACTCAGGCTGCGAGCAACTGATAATTATTGTTGTCAGTTAATTTTTTGGAGGAGTTTAGAGCAGTTCCCCCACTGCTACCCGCTGCCCAGGCCTCGCTCCCCCCGTCGAAACCTTTACGCCCCCATAAAGCGCATGCTGCCATGCGCAGAAAGCTTGGTGTTCTCAGGGCAGGAATGCTGCCTGAAAGAGATCTAGCAGAATTTGCCGTTGGACTTCACAGCCCGGTCGATGGAGCGCTTGGCGTCGCGCTTGGCGGCGTCGGCACGCTTGTCGTAGAGCTTTTTGCCCTTGCACAGGCCGATTTCCATCTTGACGCGGCCATGCTTGAAGTAGAGAGAAAGGGGAACGAGAGTATAGCCCTGCAGCTTGCACTGCTGGTGCAGACGCCGGATCTCGGTCTTGTGGGCCAGCAAACGCCGCACCCGCAGAGGGTCCTGATTGAAGATGTTGCCGTGGTCGTAGGGAGTGATGTGCATTCCCTTGACCAGAAGCTCGCCGTCCTCAATATCGACCCAGCTGTCCTTCAGGTTGACGCCGCCGGCACGCAGGCTCTTGACCTCGGTGCCTTTCAGCTCGACGCCCGTTTCCAGCGCTTCGAGCACGAAATACTCGTGACGCGCCTCGCGGTTTGTGGCGATGGTCTTTGTCGCCGGACGTTCCTTGGCAGGTGCCATGAAGCGCGCCTCCTTTCCTTTACTCCAGAAGCCGTTTTCATAAGCATTGCACACCGTCCTGTATACGGGCAAAAATTCTTGTCGTTCGGCGCACCCTGCTTATAAAAGCAGATTCTTTGTCTTGTCATTATATCACATTTTGCTGGATTTTCAAGAGCGATTTTTGAAAGAATCGTTAAGGCTCTATAAAATCTGCTCTTTACAGCTCGTCGCGGCCGGAGAGCGCGCGGTAAAGCGTCGTCTCATCGGTGTACTCGAGGCTGCCGCCCACGGGCAGGCCGTAGGCCAGACGGGTGGTCTTGATGCCCAGAGGTTTGATGAGCTTTGCCAGATACATGGCCGTGGCCTCGCCCTCGACGGTGGGGTTCATGGCCATGATGACCTCTTTCACCTCGCCGCTGCCCAGCCGGGCCAGCAGCTCCTTCACCGAGAGCTGTTCGGCACCGATGCCGTCCATGGGGCTGATGAGGCCGTGGAGGACATGATACAGGCCGTGGTACTCCCGGGTGCGCTCAAAGGCCTGCACATCGCGGGGCGTCTCGACCACGCAGATGGTGGAGCGGTCCCGCTTGGCGCTGGAACAGATGGGGCAGAGCTCGGCCTCGGTGTAGTTCTGACAGACGCGGCAGCGGTGGAGCCGGGTGTGGGCGTTCTGGATGGCCTCGGCCAGTGCCGCGGCGTCTGCATCCGACATGCTCAGCACCTGATAGGCCATCCGGGTCGCGCCCTTGCGGCCGATGCCCGGGAACTGGCTGAACTGCTCAATAAGCTTTTCCAGCGGCGCTGCGGTGTAACCCATGCGTATCCCTCCCGCTTAGAGGCCGGGGATGTTCAGACCGCCGGTCAGCTTGCCCATCTCGGCCTCGGCAGTTTCGTCCACCTGCTTGACGGTGGCGTTGACGGCAGCGGCCACCAGGTCTTCCAGCATCTCGATGTCGTCGGGGTCAACGGCCTCGGGCTTGATGGTGATGCCAAGGACCTCGTGCTTGCCGTTCATGCGGACAGTGACCATCTCGCCGGAGGCGCTGCCGGTGTACTCGGCGGCTTCCAGCTCGGCCTGCTTGGCCTTCATGTCATCCTGCATCTTCTGAGCCTGACGCATCAGGGCGTTCATATCGGGGCGGCCAAAGCCTGCGGGCATTCTTGCTTTCATAATTGGTTCTCCTTAAAAGAAAAGTTATTGTTTATTTTTTTTTCTTCGCGCTGTCCTCAATGCTCACGTCCAGACCCAGCTTTTCCAGCGCATGGAGCGACTGTTCGGCGTTGGAGGTGTGCTTTGCGGCGGTGCGGGGCTCGTAGGGGCCGATCGGCACCGCGACGCCTGACACCTGCGCGATGAGCTTTTTGATGAGACGCTGGCTGTCCTTGTTGACACGGATGAAGTCCCGGAAGGTCTTGCCGCCGTCGATGAGCACCCGTGTGCCATCGAAGTACGCCTTCGATTTGCGCAGGTAGCTGTGGAGCATCGGGTCCTTCTCCTGTAAGAGCTTGACGACCTCGCTCCACTGCTCGAAGGGATTGATCCCCTCTGCGGCCACCTTGCGGGGGCGGCTGAGAGCCGGGTCGGCGGTGTACTCCGGGGCAGGTGCTGCCGGCGAGACCGGGGCGGTAGACTCCACCGGTTTCTCTTCCGGTACGGGCGGTACAGGCGCAGTGACCGGCGCAGTCGGCTCATCCCAGGGCAGGGGGGCCGACTCCGTCACCGGCGGCTCGTCGGGCGGTGGTGGAAGCTCTTCGTCTGCGGGCGCGGGGGACTCTGGAATATCCGGGACAGCGGCCTTCGGCTCTGCAGCGGGCGCGGGAGCAGGCTCCTTTTCCACTGCCGGTGCGGCCACAGGTTCCACGGGTGCAGCAGGTGTACTCATGAAAGGCTGCGGCGCAGGCTGGACCGGTGCCGCAACAAAGGGCCGGACGGCCGGTGCGGCAGGAGCGACAGTCTGCACAGGCAGTGCCGCCACGGGGACAGCTGCGGCCTGCGGCGGCTCCGAGAGGGTGAAGAGGGCCAGTTCCAGCTCGATGCGCTGGTCACTGCCCCGGGTCATATGCTCAAGGGCGTTGCCCAGCGCACGGATGGCCCGGATGGCCTCCCGCTGGCCCAGCTGAGGGCCTTTTTCGAGGTACTGCTGTTCCTCTTCGGGGGAAACACCGGACAGCAGGCTCTGCCCGCCGGGCAGAGCCGCCAGCATCAGGGCGCGGTAGTGGGCGATGAGCTCTTCCGTCAGACGCTTCACATCCACCGACTGCTGCCGCAGTGCGGCCAGCTGAGCCAGCGCCGCTGCGCCGTCCTGCGCTTCCAGAGCATCCGAAATATGGAACAGGTAGCTCCGGTCGGTGACGCCCGCCATCCGGCGGACAACATCAGCATCGATTTTTGCGGTCACGCCGGCGCAGGTGTCGAGGATCGAGAGGGCGTCGCGCATGGCACCGTCGGCCAGACGGGAGATCAGCTCTGCACCACCGGTCGTCAGCTCTAAGCCCTCTTGTCCGGCGATATACTCGACCCGCTGGGCGATGTCTTCCGGCCCGATGCGGGTGAAATCGTACCGCTGGCAGCGGGAGAGGATGGTGGCCGGGACTTTCTGGATCTCGGTCGTGGCGAGGATGAAGATGACGTGGGCGGGCGGCTCTTCCAGCGTTTTCAGCAGGGCGTTGAAGGCCGCTGTGGACAGCATGTGTACCTCGTCGATGATGTATACCTTATAATGACAGGCACTGGGGGTGTAGGCTGTCTCATCACGCAGGTCGCGGATGTCGTCCACACCGTTGTTGGACGCGGCGTCCATCTCCACCACGTCGAGGATGCTGCCGTTGTCGATGCCCCTGCAGATCTCGCACTCGCCGCAGGGGTCGCCGTTATGGGGGTGGAGGCAGTTGACCGCCTTGGCGAAAATCTTCGCGCAGGTGGTCTTGCCTGTGCCGCGCACGCCGGTAAACAGATAGGCGTGGCCTACGCGGCCCGACGCTATCTGATTGCGCAGCGCCGTGACGATGCCGCGCTGTGCGACGACATCCTCAAACCGCTGGGGTCTCCATTTGCGGTATAATGCGCGATACATCGGTGCTTCCCTCCCGTCGGTAATAAAAAATCGGACAGCGCTGACGGGGTTTGACCCCCGCCTTGCGTAACTCGGCATACGGATGCAGGCTGACTGAAACGCACGGGGCGCGCCGCTTAAGGCTGCTTGGTTCCCCACCTGACCTGGTTCACTGCGACTCCATCGTACAGGACCCGCATCCGTATGCCGAACCACGCAGCAGGCGCTGTCCGACAAGGCACACGATTCGTGTGCTTTAGTATTGTACCACAGTTCGGTGAGGAATGCAAGAGGAAGCTAAGGCTGCTCCCATCCGGCCCGCAAAAGCTCCAGTGCGTGCGTTTCAAGCCGGGAAACGTAACTCCGGCTTATTTGGAGCAGCTTTGCCGTTTCCAGCTGGGTCAGCGGCGGCTGGCCCGCCAGACCGTACCTTAATAATATAAGTTTCCGCTCCCGGGCAGGCAACCCCTCGATGAGGCGGCGCAGGCGCTGGGCATCGTCCTGTTTTTCGCAGCTGTCCTCCATGCAGAAGCCGTCCTGCAGCACATCGGCGAGGGTGAGGGCAGAGTCTTCCTTTCCGGCATCAAGAGTCTCCTGAAGCGAGAGGGTGGGGGCGTTCTTCCGCTCCCGCCGGAAGTGCATCCGGAGCTCGTTTTCAATGCACCGGCTGGCATAGGTGGAGAAGCGCGCCCGGCGGGTGGAGTCGAAGGTGTCCACGGCTTTCATCAGGCCAATGGTGCCGATGGAAATCAAATCGTCCTGCTCAGAGGGGAGAGCATAGTATTTCTTTGCGATGTGCGCCACTAAGCGCAGATTGTGGCGGATGAGCTTTTCCCGGGCGGATGGATCGCCGGCCCGCAGATCGGCGAAGGTCCGGATCTCCTCCTGTGGGCTGAGCGGGCGGGGGAAACTGCCCGCTTCCAGATGGAGCGCCAGAAACAGAAATTTTGTGGCGAAAAATTGCAGTAAGGTCAGCAGCACACGATATCCCTCCCGGTACATAGTTGTTAAAGTGTATGAGCCGGAGTGCGGATAGTTGCCGGAGAGGCCTTTTGTGCGCGGTATCTTTTCCGCAGGGAAAATGTGTGGTATACTGAGGGGGATAACTCGGAATTTATATATAAAGGAGAATATTGATGAAACTGTTTTTATGTTCGCACTTTTCAAGTGTAGGAAGTCTGATAAAGGAAGAAATTGAAAATAAAAAAGTCGCATTTATTCCAACAGCTTCGCTGCGTGAAGGCTACACCGGTTATGTCGGCTCGGCTCGAAAATTATTCAAAAAGTTGGGAGCAATCGTAACTGAAATTGATATTTCAACGGAGGCTTATTCAACGATACAGTCTGTTTTTGAAGATGCGGATGTGATATATTTTACCGGCGGAAATTCTTTTTTCCTTATAGACCAGCTCCGTAAAACGGGAACGGATGAGCTGTTGAAGAAAGAATTGGCAAAGGGAAAACTGATGATTGGTGAATCGGCAGGTGCGATTATATGCGCTCCAAGCATCCAATATATCGAGCAAATGGATGAAAAGCCGGAGGACTACTCACAAGAAGATGATGCAGGGCTTGATTTGATTGATTTCTATGTTCTTCCGCATTATCTTACAGCACCATTTAAGAAAGTTACCGAGAAAATAATGACTGAGTTTTCAGATTTGAATCTATGCCCAATTAACAACCGTCAGGGAATTATAATTGATGGTGAAGGTTCAAAGGTTATTTGCAAAGACTAATTTGAAAATTCCCATTTATCGAGTGACGAAAACAATACATCCTTCAGCGGATGGCCCCAAAACAGTTGTCCGTTATTTTTATACTCACGCGGCAGGGGAAAATTGCCCTACAAAACCGCCATGGGCGGCGCATGGAACGGTCAACGGGTCAACAGCTCAAAATGATTCCGCTTTGTGACCAGCAGCCCTTCCTTTTGCAGCTTGGAAAGCTCCACCGACATGGCGGCACGCTCCACGCAGAGAAAATCCGCCAACTGCTGACGGTCAAAGGGAATGTCAAAGGAGAGGGAGGACTGCCGGATGGATTCGGCAGACAGGTAGGACAGCAGCTTTTCCCGGGTGGTGGACTTGCTGCTCCGGGCCTGCCCGGACGATGAGGACACCATCTACCAGATCGTGGACTTGCTTGTGGACACCTGTTCCACCAAACGCAAGCTGCTGCGGGTGGCAGGGGACGACAAGCCTGCGGAGGTCGTGCGCAGCCGATTCATGAAGCTGAATGCAGACCATATCCGCTTTGTGCTGAAGTGTCTTGCGGAAAGTACCGCACCGGTCCGGAACATGAAGCAGTATCTGCTGGCGGCACTCTACAATGCACCCACGACCATGCAGCTTTATTACCAGAACCAAACCAATCATGATTTATTGAACAGGGGGTGATGAAAATGTCGAAAAAAGCAACCACGATTGCCATCGTCAATCAGAAAGGCGGAACCGGCAAAACCACGACCTGCGAAAATCTGGGCGTGGGGCTTGCACGGGAAGGCAAAAAGGTGCTGCTGGTGGATGCCGACCCGCAGGGCCGCTTGACCATAGTCGCTTCGCTCCTATGGCTAGTTGTGTGCACTGCGTGCAGATTTATATTTGCCTGCGGACATTGCCATCAGCATGGGCTGGCAGCAGCCCGATGAACTGCCTGTTACGCTTTCTACCCTGATGGCAAAAGCCATGAACGACCAGTGTATCCCGCTCGGTGAAGGCATCCTGCACCATGTGGAAGGCGTTGACCTGATTCCGGCTAACATCGAACTGGCAGGGCTGGAAGTGGCCTTTATCAACAGTATGAGCCGGGAAAAGATGCTCAAACAGGTATTGGACAGCGCCCGGCGGGAATACGATTATATCCTGCTGGATTGTACGCCTTCTCTGGGAATGCTGACCGTAGTCGCTCCGCTTCTATGGCTAGCGGTGCACACTATGTGCGAATTTATAATTATCTCCTGCGGAGATACCGCCATCAATGCACTGGCAGCGGCGGACACCACCCTGATTCCGGTGCAGGCGCAGTATCTTTCCGCAAAAGGTCTGGAACAGCTTTTGCAGACCGTCCAAAAGGTCCGACGGCAGATCAACCCGAAACTGAAAATCGAGGGCATCCTGCTGACCATGACCGACAGCCGCACCAATTACGGCAGGGAAATCGACGCGTTGATTCGGCAGGTGTACGGCAGCAAAATCCCGGTGTTTGAGCAGCCCATTCCGCACTCTGTCCGTGCGGCGGAAATCAGCGCAGAGGGCAGGAGCGTCTTTGCCCATGACCCGAAAGGAAAGGTGGCAGCGGCCTATCAATCTTTGACGAGGAGGTTTATTGGACATCACTTTTTGTAAGATACCTTCAGAAGAAGCAACAACAGACTTCTTAGGAGGACAAAACAATGTCAAACGGTGATTATGGCTACTTCGGCAAAGGCGATACGGGCTATGCCCAGTACATGACGGCGTTCAACCGCAACTTCGGCGATTCGTCTGGCGGCGGTGGTGGCGGCGGAAACCACAACAACAATGGCGGTGGCGGCGGGGACGGCAGCGGGTGCGGCTGCCTGATCGCCATTGCAGTGGTCGTGGTGCTGATCCTGATCGTCTTGGGTGGCTGAATCAATCCCTGCAGGTGAAACACAGGTTTTCCCTGTGGGGATTTTTTGAATCCGCTTGTAGAAAACGGCGGTCTATGGTAGCATGGAACCAAAGATACACAGGAGGGCTTACACATGGTTTTACTGGTTGTGGATACACAGAAAGGTATCGTGGATGAACGCCGATACGCGTTTGAAACGTTTGTCAGCAACATCAGGAAACTAATCCGGACTGCCCGCGAACAGGGAATAGAGGTCGTCTATGTCCAGCATGACGATGGGCCCGGTACAGGCTTTTCCATCGGAGACGATGAATTTGAGGTCTATTCCGGGTTTGCACCGCTGCTGACTGAAAAACGGTTCGTCAAAACCGTATGGAGTGCGTTCAAAAAAGAAAGCGGGCTGTTGGAATATCTGACGGAAAAGGGCGAAAAAGATGTGATGGTCTGCGGCATCATGACCGACTTCTGCATCAATGCAACGGTGGAGGCGGGCTTTGAGCATGGCCTGCACATGATCGTTCCTGCCTATGCAAATTCCGCGCAGGACAACGAGTACATGACAGGGGAGCAGAGCTACCACTATTACAATGAATTCCTCTGGCCGGACCGCTATGCCGATTGTGTGCCCATGGACAAGGCGCTGGAGCTGCTCAAAAAGTGAGGTGTTTACAATGATTTCTAAAAAAGTAAAAAATCAGATTCAAGTGGTGCAGGGTGATATTACCAAACTGGACTGTGACGGCATCGTGAATGCGGCCAATCGGAGTCTGCTGGGTGGCGGCGGTGTGGATGGTGCCATCCACCGGGCAGCAGGGCCGGAACTGTTGGCAGAGTGCTGCACGCTGCACGGCTGCCGCACCGGAGAAGCAAAAATCACCAAGGGCTACCGGCTGAAAGCAAAGTACATCATTCATACAGTGGGGCCGATTTATTCCGGCACAGCAGAGGATGCCGCGCAGCTGGCGGACTGCTACCGCAATTCGCTGAACCTTGCCAAAGAGTATGAACTCCACAGCATTGCGTTCCCGGCAATTTCGACCGGCGTGTATGGCTACCCGCTGGAAGATGCCACGGAGATTGCGGTCAAAACAGTGGCGCAGTGGCTGGAAGATCACGCGGATTACGCAATGCAGGTGATTTTCTGCTGCTTCGATGCCCGGACGGAGCGGGTGTATCAGGCAAGAACTCTGCAACAGTGAAAGCGGCAGGATGGTCGTGGAACTGTATCTTGGTAAACAGGATGGACACAGCTCCCGAATCCTGTACTGAAAATGGAGAAAAACGTTGAAATACAGAGAAATCGCAGACGGCATTTTTGTTGACCGTCCCAACCGCTTTATTGCCCATGTGGAAGTGAATGGAGCAGTGGAAACCGTCCATGTCAAGAACACCGGGCGGTGCAGGGAACTGCTGCTGCCCGGCACGGCGGTTCGGCTGGAAGTGTCGGATAACCCGAAACGCAAAACGAAATACGACCTTGTGGCGGTACACAAGCAAGGTCTTGGCTGGGTCAATATGGACAGTCAGGCACCCAATAAGGTGGTAGGGGAGTGGCTTGTAAAACAGGGCTACGACTATATCAAGCCGGAATTCACCTATGGGAAGTCCCGCATCGACTTTTATATGGAAAAGGGCGAGCAAAAGTATCTGATGGAAGTCAAGGGCTGCACACTGGAAGTGGACGGTATCGGCTACTTCCCGGATGCACCTACCGAGCGCGGCGTGAAGCACCTGCACGAGCTGGCGCAGGCACAGCAGGCAGGGTATCGGTGCGCAGTGGCTTTCGTGATTCAGATGGAAGGTATCACCGAGGTGCGGCCAAATGTCAGCACACAGCCGGAGTTTGGTACGGCACTGGCCGAAGCAAAGGCCGCAGGTGTGCGGGTGCTGTTTCTGCTCTGCCGTGTGGGGCGGGATAGTCTGGAAATCGTGGAGCAGAGGGAAGGCTGAAAAATTTTTCAGAAAACCTCTTGACCCTGACGCAGCGTCATAGCGTATACTGTGGCTGTCGCAAGGGAGGACAGCAAGATGATGACAGTGAACGAAGTGAGCAAGCGGACCGGAGTGAGCATCCGGACCCTGCAATATTACGATAAAATCGGTCTGCTGCGCGCGGCGGGCCGTACCGAAGCAGGCTATCGGCTGTATGACGATGCCGCGCTGGAACGTTTGCAGCAGATCTTATTGTTCCGGGAACTGGAATTTCCGCTGAAGGACATCCAGAAAATCGTGGAGAATCCTGCTTTTGACCGGCAGAAAGCACTGGAACAGCAGATCACACTTCTGACATTGAAAAAGCAGCATCTTGAAGTTCTGATCGGCCTTGCGCAGAAAATTCGAACCACAGGAGGAAAGGTTATGGACTTTACCGCATTTGATACGCAGAAGATCAAAAAGTATACCGAGCAGGCCAAAAAGGAATGGGGCGAAACGCCGGAATACAAAGAGTTTGAGGAAAAAACTGCCCATAAGACCGAGAAAGAAGTCAAGGACATGAGCAGTCAACTGATGGACATCGTGGCGGCATTCGGCGGGATGCAGGGCAAAGACCCAGCGGACCCTGAAGTGCAGGCACAGGTGAAGAAGCTGCAGGAGTTTATCACAGAGCACTACTACAACTGTTCCAAGGTGATCTTGAATCAGCTGGGGCAGATGTATAGGGCAGGCGGAGCATTTACGGAAAACATCAATGCTGCCGGCGGTGCCGGTGCCGCAGAATTTGCGCAGAAAGCCATTGAGATTTATTGCAAGTGAGCCCAAAAACGCTTTGCGTGATTCAGTTACAGAAATCATAAATAGGAAATGTTATCATGTAGATACAAGAAACACACCGATAACATTCCAGTGGAGGATTTCGATATGAAGGCAAAGTTTTACATCTGCAATCACTGTGGCAACCTCGTCACTACCATCCATAACGCAGGCGTTCCGCTGGTCTGCTGCGGGGAGAAGATGAAAGAGCTGGTTCCCAATACGGTGGAAGCCGGCGGCGAGAAGCATCTGCCGGTGGCAGAGCTTTCCGGCAGTCGTCTCACGGTCACAGTGGGCGCGGTGGAGCACCCCATGGCGGATGTTCACTATATTCAGTGGATTTTTGTGGAGACTGAGAACGGCGGGCAGATCCGCTATCTGAATCCGGGGCAGGCTCCCAACGCGGTGTTTGAACTGGGAAGTGAAAAGCCGGTGGCCGTTTACGCATACTGCAATCTGCATGGGCTCTGGATGACGAAACTCTGATACAATCAATGCAAACGGGGAGTGATTTGATGTCACTCCCTGTTTTTTGATGAGAACTTTATGCGGTTCTTTTGGTTCGGAACTGTGTATAAATGGGATGGATAAAATGAGCAGGCACACTATATGCGTTTGTCGAACGCTGATAGCGTTCAATTTTTTGCGTGGAATCGTGAAAAGGAGACCTGTGAAAAACGTAGAAAAACGGACTATCTGCTGAACGGAGATGCACCGCATAACAACCATCTGAGGGAAAGACTGACGTTTCTTGCACAGGAATTAGAAAAGATTACGGCGGACCTCCCGGTGTGGGGATAGGAAAAAGCAAAATCCTCTTTTTCAATGCCCAAAAGCGTGGTAGAATAGGTAAAAGATTCAGTATCTGAAAAACGGAGCGCGCAACAATGAAGATTCTGGTCAGCGCCTGCCTGCTGGGCGAAAACTGCAAATACAGCGGCGGAAACAATTACAATCAGGTGGTTTGCGATTTTGCGCGGGGGCATCAGGTGGTTCCGGTCTGCCCGGAGGTGCTGGGCGGCCTGCCCACACCGCGGTGCCCGGCGGAAATCGTGCAGGGCGTTGTCACGAACAAAGAGGGCATCAATGTGGACCGAGAGTTCCGGGCAGGTGCAGCCAAGGCCCTTGCCATCGCAAAAGAAAATGGGGTGGAGCTTGCCATCCTGCAATCCCGCAGCCCCAGCTGCGGCGTGAAGGAAATTTACGATGGAACGTTTTCCGGGACAAAGATTCCCGGACAGGGCGTTTTTGCCAAGATGCTGATGGACGAAGGCATCCGTGTTCTGGATGCCGGGGAATTGCCTAAAATTATCTTGAAAAATGAGGACGGAAAATGTCAATCAAACTGATTTGCAGCGACATTGACGGTACGCTGCTGCAATACGGCAAAAAGGAACTGGAAGACGAGATCTTTGAGCAGATACGGGAGCTGCATCGGCGCGGCATTCTGTTTTGCCCGGCATCCGGTCGGCAGTATACCAGCCTGCGCAAGCTCTTTGCACCGGTGGCGGACTGCTGTGTGCTTCTCTGCGAAAACGGCGGCGTGATCTATAAGGACGAGCAGTGCATCGCCAAGAACCCGATGCCCCGTGTATTGGCCGAAGAAATCGCCAACGACCTGTGGACCCGCAGCGACGGGCAGGGGGAAGTGATGCTTTCCGGCCAGAATACTGCATACCTGATGGAGCGGGGTCTGGGAATGCTCAAGCGTGTTCAGTTCATCGGGAACAATTATCAAATTATCCATGACCCTTCCGAGGTGCCGGAGGAGATCACAAAAGTATCGGTGTATCTGCACGAAGGCGTAGAATCTTACACGGAACGGTTTGTCCCACGATGGAAAGAGGCGAACTGCGCTGTGGCAGGGCCGTACTGGATCGACACCACCTTTGCCAACAAGGGCATCGGTGTGCGCAGCATCTGCAAAACTCTGGACATCGACCTTGCCGATGTGATGGCTTTTGGCGACAATTATAACGATGTGTCGATGCTGGACATTGTGGGTGTGCCCTACATTATGGATGGTGCCGCCGCACCGCTGCAGGAAAAGTACTCGAACCATACACCCCGCCCGGAGGATGTGCTGCGGGAGTTCTTGAAGCAGAACTGAATTTTGCACGCATGTGTGCAAAAATCAAAATAATACGATATAAGGAAATATTCTAACATGACAAAAGTGCTTTTTATCTGCCATGGGAACATTTGCCGCAGCCCAATGGCCGAGTTTGTGATGAAAGATCTGGTGGACAAAGCCGGACTTTCCGACCAGTTTGAAATCGCGTCCGCCGCCACCAGCACCGAGGAGATCGGCAACCCGGTCTATCCGCCCGCCCGGCGGAAGCTGGCCGAGCACGGCATCTCCTGCGAGGGTAAAACCGCCCGGCAGATGACCCGGCGGGATTACGAAACCTACGATTACCTGATCGCCATGGATTACAACAACCTGCGCAATATGGCGCGCTTTGTGGGCGGCGACCCGGAGCATAAAGTGTCTCTGCTGATGGATCATACCCGTCGCCCCGGCGATGTGGCCGATCCGTGGTATACCGGGGACTTTGAGGCTACCTGGCAGGATGTGCTGGAGGGCTGCACGGCTCTGCTGGAAGAACTGCGCTGACAGGAGAATTTTATGACAGAGCGTTATTGTGAGGGTGAACGGTTTGCTGACCTGTCGTTCACCGAGGAGGCTTTTGAGGATTGCGACTTTACCGACTGCGTGTTTGTGGATTACTCCTTTACCAAATGCGAACTGGATCATACCACGCTGAACGAGTGCAAATTCGTGCGATGTGAGATCACAGGTCTGCGCAGTACCCATTCCTCGGTGCAGTCGCTGGATTTTGAGGACTGCCGCCTGAATGAAATCGAGTGGGCACCGCTGCTGTCCAATGGTGCCTTCCCAGACCCCATTCACACGCTGAAAGAGTGCAGTCTGAAATATAACACCTTCACCGAAATGAACTTCAACCGCTTCAACTTTTCAGACGGAAACGAGATCGTCGGCTCTATGTTTGCCAAATGCGAGATGCAGTTGGCGAATTTCAAGGGCGTGGAACTTCACGAAACGGAATTCTACCAGTGTGACCTGCGCAAGGCGGATTTCCGGGATGCCGCCGGTTATAGGGTGGACATTCTGGGCAGCCGCCTGAAGGATGCGAAATTTTCCCTGCCGGAAGCGGTGAATCTGCTGGCAGATTTGAAGATCAAGCTGTCGTAAGAAGGAGAAAAAATGCGTCAACTCATCATTGCCCGAAAAGACCTGCAGATGTCTCCCGGTAAGCTGGCGGCACAGTGCTGCCACGCTTCGCTGGCATTCCTCACCGACCCCATCGGCATGGGACAGGGCGTGGAACCCATCGAGAAAGACGGAGAAGTTACCGGCTATCGGGCAGAAATCATGTTGGATAAGGCAACTTACGAAGAGTGGTTCGATGGCTCTTTTACTAAAACTATCTGCGGGGCAAAGAACCGCAATCAACTGCTGAAAGCAAAGACAATTGCCGAGGAATTGGGCCTTGTGGAAAACAAAGACTTCTTCCTTATCCGGGATGCCTGCCACACCGAGCTGGAGCCGGAAGAATTTGATGAAAACGGAGAAGGCATGACCCTGACCTGCATCGGTTTCCGCCCGCTGCCGGATGAAATTGCACACCAGATCAGCCATAAATTTCATTTGTATTGATTCCTGATTTACGGAATACGAAAGAAAGTCCCGGCCATTTTCCTGCAAATCACAGGAGAATGGCCGGGATATTTTGCTTTTTATTGAAGATTCATCCACGCCGCCAGTGCATCCGCTGTCTGCTGTTGCTGTTCCTCGGCGGAGATAACAGGCGCGCCGTCGCCCTTCTGGGCACCGTAGCTGCCGAATCCGGCATGACAGCCGCCGTCAATGACAGTTTCGGTGGTGTCCTGTGGGAGGTTCGTGCGGTCGGCTTCGTATTTTTCGCGGTTCAGTACGCCGTCCTCGCTGCCGTAGGCGGCATAGACCCGCAGGCCGCTGTCGGTCAGGTCGGCGTGGTAGTAGTCGCTGACGTAAACGCCGAACGCAACGCAGACGGCCAGCAAAACAGCCAGCAGGCAGAGAAAAGCTCTGCGGAAAAACGATTTTTTCTTTTGGTTCTTCATAGAACTCCTTTATTTTATAAGCATTTTCCACAGTCACTGCAGCCGTTGCAGATCAACTTGCTGCCGCAGGTCTCGCAGTTTGCGCGGAAATGGGGCACATAGAGATCTTCCTGCGGGATGGGGTAGCCCCAGTCGTCCACGAGGCCAAAATGAATGGGCCTGCCCTGAAAATTCATGCCGGATTTACAGGCCATTCGGCTTTGCAGCTGCTTGTTTGGCAGGTGGTAGCGCCTGCCGTCCTTGATGAACACGGTGCCGGTCTCGATAAAGCAGAAGGTCACGTTGGCATCCACGCATTCCTGCCGGAGAGACTTGACCCAATCGAAATTGCAGGGGCGGGCACCATCATAGTTTTCGCCGCCGCAGATGACCTGCTCGATCTGCCCGGCGGAAAGGTACTGCCGGATGCTTACTGGCCCGATGAAGGGCGCGCACATGATGCCCTTGTGCTTGAAGGGCAGGTCAAACAGAATGGGAATGCGCTCATCGGCGCGGCGCTGATTCTCGCAGGTGACGTTGAAAAAGATGTTGTCCCATCCGCTGCCCCAGTCCGGCGGCAGACACTCCCGCACCCGCTGCGGCCGCTTTGTGAGCAGAAAAAACACCACATCGCTGCGCTGGCGCATGATGTCCCACGCCTCAGCCCGCCACGGGTCGGCTTCTTCCAAGAAGAAATCCGAGGTCATGCAGACCCGGATCTGCTCACCACTCTGGATTTTGTAGTGTCCGGTGCGGTTTTTCTGGAGCGGATAGGAAAAGCCGCTTTTCGTTTTGTAGATCTCGGCTCCGTTCTGGTCCCGCATCCGGTCGAGAAAATACATGTAGCAGTTCTGGCAGCCCTCGCTGCACTTGACGCAGCCGTGCCATGGATTCCAGATGTCGTGCAGGAAGCTCACCTTCTTTCGGTACCTATTATTATAATAGCTGCTCGGACAGGAAACAAGAGCACCCCTTGCACCGCCCCGCCGGATGTGATAGGATGAAGAAAACCATGTGAGGGAGGAACTACCATGCCGTTTCTGATGATCCGCAATGACATCACCAAAGTGGCGGCGGATGCCGTTGTCAACCCGGCCAACCGGAACCTTTTGCAGGGCAGCGGCACCAGCCGTGCCATCTATCAGGCGGCAGGGGAGCAGGAGCTGGCCGCTTCCTGTGAAGCCATCGGCCGCTGCGATTTGGGCAGGGCCGTGTGTACCCCGGCGTTTGGTCTGCCCGCAAAATATATTTTCCATGCAGTCTGCCCGGCGTGGCACGGCGGCGGGTTCGGCGAAGCTGAACAATTAGCCGGTGCATACCACTCCGCATTGGAATTAGCCGCAGAGTACCACTGCGAGAGCGTGGCTTTCCCGCTGCTGTCCAGCGGGAACTATGGCTACCCCAAAGAACAGGCCTTCCGCATTGCGGTGGACACCATCACACAGTACGTCATGGAGCACGACCTGACCGTGTATCTGGTGCTTTACGACCGGGACTCGCTGGCCGTGAGCCGGAAGCTGTTCGCCTCGGTGGAGGAGTACATCGACGACCACTATAGACTTGCTGTTATCAGCTACAACTGTATAACACTGGACACTGAATATTAGCACTGGTACGTTCGTTGTACTCGGAAATTAACTTGCTTGTCCTAGCTGTGCGGTAGAGTGTATCTGTGGCATTGGTACCTCCATGGCCATCGCACTGGAAGATAAAACGTCTGGAGCGGTTGAATGTCTGTGCGACTGAGACGGAAACGTTCTTAAAACGAAATTTTGGGGCTTCTACACAGTGGATTCAATGGCTTCGTATAGTTAAAGGAGAGAAAATTAATATGAAATTTGAAAAGAATGAGCCAAAAGTACAATGCATCACAGAATTGGATAATTTCAAGTACTTTTTACAGCTTGGACGAAGGGAACTTTGTGAGTGTCTAAAAAATTTGCTGAATTTAAATCAAGTTCGAATTCAAGCTTGTGAACTTAACAAATTGAAGAAATGGCTTAATGTTGATGATGTTGAAGATGTCATGGACATACCTCAAACGGATGATGAAATTTGTGTTGTATCTCAAATCAAAGTGGATAACGAATTGATTGCATATTTTCCGTATGTATTAAAAGGAAAAAATGTGAAAATTTACCTAACTGTAAAAAGTCTTATTTCAAAATTGGCTGAAGCAATCTCAGACCAAATCACAATATGTTACCTTCAGGATTTTAGGGGAGGAGACTGGATTTTTGGAGAAAATTTGGCAAAAATAATTGTGTCCAACTGTATTTCAACTAGAAAATACGACGGAATTAAGTTTGCACATCTAATAGAAAAAATGGAACAGATGGCATCATCAACTTTTGAAGGTGAATTTTTTCCAACAGGTGTGATTGTGTGCTCGGATTTAACAAAATACAAAGATAATTATTTCGAATTTCGAACACCAAGGGATATAGATACGCTCGATAAAAGAGAATGGTTTTTGGCAAATGGTAGGGAAACATTCTTTTTATTGGATTCAAACACGAACTCTAAAGGAATATATAGGAAATCTATATCTAGTTTGTCTGACTATGTTGGACGATTTTTTGATGATTACTATTTGACAAGTGATTTAAAGACGCCTGATTTCATTGTACGTGCTATTGGTCCAAATGAGATATCTGTTTCAGATTCTGATGGAAAAGAGTTTGTTAAAATTGAAAATATATGGAGATATAGACATCATAAGAATATAACGCAATTTATGGTAGAACAGTTGGGAATAGAATATAAGGTTAGCTATGCAATTTTGTTGTATATCTTAAAATGCTCTAGGAATCACATTAGTTCTATTTTGTGGATGCCAAAAGATTGTAGCGAAGAGGCTATTGGCAAATTGACGATGAACAACAGAGTGAAAATATGGAATAGTGAATTAAATATAATGAATGAAAGCCATCAGGTTTTGATAGAAAAAATTTTGGCAAGTGATGGAGCAGTTGTTATTGATGGAAATGGGAAAATAATATTTGAAAGCGTGTTTGCAAATATGAATGGTGATTCATCTTCTGCTGTCAAATTAGCGGGTTCAGGCGAAACGGCAGCAAGGTTGTTGTCACAAAATGGAGTTGCTGTGAAAATAAGCCAAGATGGAACGATTAAGATTTTTTATGGTAATGAAAAGTTATACTATTGATTCGATCTTCTATATAAGGATGAGGACTCCGAGAAAGAGTGTAAAGACATCCAGCACTTGAATTATCTGGACTACATTATGGAAATGAAAACAGCAGTGTGATTTGGGATATCGGCATCAACTCCCATAATCCAAAGTGCCCGCTACAGTGCAGTCCTATTATGAACTGCTGGAGCATACGGCCTCCGAGTGCATCGGCTTCCATACCTGCGAAGCCCACAGTCCGTTTGGGGGGCATATTGCGGAACGGATGAAGAAAACCGCAGAGCTTTTCGGCAACTGAAAATAAAACCCTAAGGGAGATGTATCATGAAAATCCTTTCGTTTGGTTCCCTCAACTACGATTATACCTATGAGGTCGAGCGCTTTCTCGCGCCCAAAGAGACTCTTGCAGCCAAGTCCATGCAGCGGGGCTTTGGAGGGAAAGGCGCAAACCAGTCTATCGCCTTTGCACGAGCTGGATTGTCAGTATACCATGCGGGTCGTGTCGGCGCAGATGGACAACCATTTGTGGATTACCTGAAACAAAATGGTATTCATACAGATTATCTGATAAAGGACGATGCTGCTGCCACCGGCCACGCCATCATTGAGGTATGCCGCGGCGAAAACTGTATCCTGATCTACGGCGGTGCCAATCAGGAGATCACCACAGAGCAGATCGACCACACGCTGAAAGCCTTTTCGCCAGGCGACTGGCTGGTGCTGCAAAATGAGATCTCCAATCTGCCGTACCTGATGCAGGCCGCACAGAAAAAGGGGCTTTCCATTTTCTTCAATGCCGCACCCTACGATGTCGGCATCTTGACCTACCCGATGGAACTGGTGGATGTACTCTGTGTCAACGAAGTGGAAGCCTGCGCCCTTGCCGGAACCGAGACCTTTGAAGCGGACGCTGTTTTGACCCTGCTGCACGAAAAATACCCGCAGACCCGTCTGCTTCTGACAGCCGGGAGTGCGGGCAGCTACTATCTGGATGCAGAGCGGCGGCTGTTTGTCCCCTGCGAAAAGGTGCAGACCGTGGATACTACAGCTGCCGGGGACACTTACAGCGGCTATTTTCTGGCGGGCCTTTGCAGCGGCAGTTCAGTAGAGGACGCCATGCGGCTTGCTACCAAAGCAGCCGGAATTGCCGTGCAGCGCAAAGGTGCAGCGGCATCCATCCCGGAAATCAAAGAGTTGAAATGAATGATACAGAAGGCCATGTGGATATTCTGGTCTGCATGGCGGGCACCGGCGGCACGGGTTTTGGCACAGCAAGTTATCTGCGCAGCCGCAACCCGAATCTGCAAGTGGTTCTGGTGCAGCCCCATCCGGACTCCCGCCTGACCCCGGAGCACCCGGATGCGCAGATCATAGATGGCGTTTTGCCGGCGTATGATGTGCCGGAAAGCGCACTTTCCGACTATCTGCGGCCAGACTGGAGCGATGCATGCATCAATGTCCGCACCGAGGAAGCCTACGAAACGGCCCATGAGGTGCTGCGGGCAGAAGGACTGTTTCTGGGCACATCGGCAGCAGCGGCTTTGCACGCAGCGGTGCAGGTGGGCCGCAGACCGGAGAATCAGGGAAAGAACATCGTGGTCATCGTCCCGGACAACGGCATGAAATATCTGTCTACGCCGATGTACCGGCAGAAATGATAAAAACACGATGATACGACTGAGTTTTGAAAAGATTGCATAGGATTTTATAAAAGTATTATTCTTTCATGAATTTTAGCACTCTTCTATTGACGCTGCTAATGAACGGTGCTATAACAGTGGCGTGCTCAGGAGGAAGGGCAAAAGGAGAGCCGCTAGG